>Ga0308163_10000110_pt1 | contig 245606 bp, 216 predicted proteins | sample PhyTR1_FD_201037 | JGI IMG/M metagenome (GOLD analysis project Ga0308163, IMG submission 201037) | Phyllosphere microbial communities from UC Gill Tract Community Farm, Albany, California, United States - DLSLT.R1 | ecosystem: Host-associated > Plants > Phyllosphere > Unclassified | place...
CTCCGATAGCGCTTGCAGAACTTGGGCCCCTGCCTGCGCAGGGGCGACGTTTTCTTTCGCGGGCGGCGCTTAGTCGATGTACTTCAACCCTGCCTTGGCCAGCGGCTCGCGCATGTTGTACATGTCCAGCCCCAGCACGCCCGACGCCAGCCTGGCGCGCTTCTCGCCCTCCAGCGCCTCGCGCTTGCCGGCCAGGTCCAGCACCCGCGCCACGCCCGCCGCCGGCACCACCGTCACGCCGTCGTCGTCCGCCACCACCGCGTCGCCCGGATTGACCAGCGCCCCGGCGCAGATCACCGGGATGTTCACCGAACCGAGGGTCGCCTTGATCGTGCCCTTCGCGCTGATCGCACGGCTCCACACCGGGAAACCCATCTCCCTCAGCACGCGCACGTCGCGCACGCCGGCATCGATCACCAGGGCCCTGGCACCGCGCGCCATGAAGCTGGTGGCGAGCAGGTCGCCGAAGTAGCCGTCGGTGCAGGGCGCGGTCACGCCGGCCACGACGATGTCGCCCGGCTGGATCTGTTCGGCCGCCACGTGCATCATCCAGTTGTCGCCCGGGTGCAGCAGCACGGTGACGGCGGTGCCGGCCACCTGCGCGCCCGGCCAGATCGGACGCATGTACGGCTGCAGCAGGCCGACCCGGCCCATCGCTTCGTGCACGGTGGCGCTGCCGAACTGGGCCAGCTGCTCGACCAGGGTCTTGTCGGCGCGGTCGATGTTGCGCTTGACGACGCCGAGCTGGTTCATCAGAGGGGTGCTCATATCAGATTCCTTTCATGGACAGGGCGGCATCCAGGCGCGGGAACACGCGGCGCGCATTGCCTTCGAAGATGGCGTAGCGGTCTTCGTCGGTCAGGGCGGCGGCTTCGATGTAGCGCCTGGTGTCGTCGTAGTAGTGGCCGGTCTCCGGGTCGATGCCGCGCACGGCGCCGATCATCTCGGACGCGAACAGCACGTTCTTCACCGGGATCACCCTGGTCAGCAGGTCGATGCCCGGCTGGTGGTAGACGCAGGTGTCGAAGAAAATATTATTCAGCAGGTGTTCCTGCAGCAGCGGCTTCTTCATCTCCTGGGCCAGGCCGCGGAAACGGCCCCAGTGGTAGGGCACCGCGCCGCCGCCGTGCGGGATCAGGAACTTCAGGGTAGGGAAGTCCTTGAACAGGTCGCTGGTCAGGCACTGCATGAAGGCGGTGGTGTCCGCGTTCAGGTAGTGGGCGCCGGTGGTGTGGAAGCAGGGGTTGCAGCTGGTCGAGACGTGGATCATCGCCGGGATGTCGTACTCGACCATTTTTTCGTAGATCGGGTACCAGTGACGGTCGGGCAGCGGCGGCGAATTCCAGTGGCCGCCCGACGGGTCCGGGTTCAGGTTGATGCCGACCATGCCGTATTCCCGGATGCAGCGCTCCAGCTCGGGGATGCAGGTGGCCGGATCGACGCCCGGCGACTGCGGCAGCATGGCGGCGCCGATGAAGTTGTCCGGGAACAGCTGCGCGACGCGATAGCATAGCTCGTTGCAGATCGCGGCCCAGGTGGCGCTGGTCTCGAAGTTGCCGATGTGGTGGGCCATGAAGCTGGCGCGCGGCGAGAAGATGGTCAGGTCCGAGCCGCGCTCCTTCATCAGGCGCAGCTGGTTGCGTTCGATCGATTCGCGCAGCTCGTCGTCGCTGATCTTCAGGTCCGATACCTTCGGGCCCAGTTCCGGCGTGTTCAGGTTGGCGATCTGCTCCTTGCGCCATTCTTCCAGCGCTTTCGGGGCCGTGGTGTAGTGGCCGTGGCAATCGATGATCAAAGGTTGACGCATGGTGTTCATTCTCCTCTCCAGATTTCTTGTGATATATAGACTTCGCCGCGCATGATGGGGCGCGCGGTGCGCAGCAGGGCGGCGCGCGCCACCGTTTGCGGGTCGTGCGCGTCGAGCCCGAGCGCGACGCTGAATTCGCCGGTCGGATGTTCGACCGAGACGGTTTTTTCCAGGCCGGGCGCCACCTGCGCGATACCCTGGGTGACCGAGCCTTCCAGCACGCAGGCGGTGGCGACGGTGACGGCGGCCAGCACGCCGATCGCTTCGTGGCAGACGTGCGGGATGAAGCAGCGGGTGGCGACCGCGCCGCCGGCCTGCGGCGCGGCGACCAGGCACATCTTCGGATAGCTCCTGGTCCTGACGTCGCCCAGGCCCATCAGCGGACCGGCGGCCAGGCGCAGCGCTTCCAGCCTGGCCTTCAGGGCCGCGTCGGCGTTCAGCGCGGCCACGGTTTCGTAGCCGCTCGCGCCCAGGTCGGCGGCGCGCACCAGCACCATCGGCATGCCGTTGTCGATCAGGGTGGCGTCGATCTCGAACGGCGCCGCGTTTTCCATCGGCACCTGCACGCGGTCCAGCACGCGCCCGCTCGGCAGCAGCGAAGGGCAGACCGAGCCGGCGGTGTCGAGGAAGTCAATGCTGATCGGCGCTGCGCTGCCGGGCACGCCGTCGATGCGCGCGTCGCCGGTGTATTGCAGGCGCCCGTTCGGGGTCGGCACCGTCACGTCGCACTGCATGCCGGTGTTCAGGGTCAGCACGCGGGCGGTGGTGCTGCCGTCCCGGATCGGCAGCAGGCCGCGCTCGAGCGCGAAGGGCAGCACGGCGGCCAGCATGTTGCCGCAGTTGGGCGTGACGTCGACCGTGTCCTTGTCCGGCTGCAGCTGGGCGAACAGGAAGTCGAGGTCGACGCCCGCCGTGGTGCTCTTGCGGACGATGCCGACCTTGCTGGTCAGCGGATGCGCGCCGCCCAGGCCGTCGATCTGGCGCCGGTCGGGCGAGCCCATCGCCGCCAGCAGCACCTGGTCGCGCAGCAGCGGGTCGGCCGGCAGGTCGGATTCGAGGAAGAAAGGACCGCGCGAGGTGCCGCCGCGCATCAGGATGCAGGGGATAGCGGTCAGGTCGCTTGCCGGCTGGTGTTCGATTTTCATGCGATGGCCTCTTGCAGTGGATGGCGACAGTATCGGCGCCGCCCTCCTTGCCTTGGTTGCTTTGTAAGCGCGGATTTGTTCTAATTTGCTTATCGATACCTTCAGACATGCCCATGCAGCCGGTCAGCCTGCGCCACCTCCATGCCTTTGTCGCCGTCGCCGACGCCGGCGGCATCCGCCGCTCCTCGGAAAGCCTGTACCGCGCCTCGTCCGCGGTGGCGCGTTCGGTGGCCGCGCTGGAAGCCGGCCTGGACACGCTGCTGTTCGAGCGCAAGGGGCGCGGCATGCTGCTCACCGCCGCCGGCGAGGTGGTGCGCCTGCGCGCCGACCGCATCGAGGCCGAGCTGCACGGCGTGCGCGACGATGCGGTGCGGATGCGCGAGCGCGCAGTGTCGGCCAACGGCGTGGGCAAGGTCGGGGGCATCGAGGCGCTGCTGAACGAGCGCCGCCTGCAGGCCGCCAGCCTGCTGGCCGAGGTGCACTACATGCCGAGCGTGGCTCAGGCAATGGGCACGTCGCAGTCGGCGGTCAGCCAGGCCATCGCGCGCCTGGAAGACATGCTCGGCCAGCCGCTGTTCCTGCGCACCGCGCACGGCATGTTGCCGACCGACCCCGGCCGGCGCTGGATCGGCGCGTTCGAGCGGGTGCTGGCCGAGCTGCGCCACATCTCTGAAGACATCGCCGCGCTGGCCGGGGTGGTGCAGGGCACAGTGACCATCGGCGCGCTGCCGCTGGCGCGCTCGCAGCTGCTGCCGATGGCGATCGCCGCGGTGCTGCGCAAGCATCCGCGCCTGACCGTACGCTCGCTGGAAAGCCCGTACGACGAGCTGATCGCCGGCCTGCTGAGCGGGCGCATCGACTTCGTGGTGGGCGCGCTGCGGGCGTCGGCCGGCGACGCCTTCGTGTCGCGCCCGCTGCTCGAAGACCAGGCGGCGCTGGTGGCGCGCACCGGCCATCCGCTGGCCGGCCGCCGCCGTCTCGCCATCGGCGACCTGGAAGGCTACCCGTGGGCGCTGTCGCGTGCCGGCACGCCGCTGCGCGTGTCGCTGGAACAGTTTTTCGAACGCCAGGGCATGACGCCGCCGGTGCCGGCGGTGGAGACCGGCGACCTGGCGCTGCTGCGCGGCCTGCTGCTGGAGAGCGACATGCTGACCGTGCTGTCGGCGCACCAGTTGCACCACGAGGTGCGCACCGGGCAGCTGGCGGTGCTGCCGTTCGCCATGCCCGGCATGGAGCGCAACATCGGCATCACCACCCGCCGCGGCGCCCACCTGTCGCCCGGCGCCGGCGCGCTGCACGCCGAAATCGAACGCCTGGCCGCCGCCTTTTCCTGAGTCCGCCCGAGTGTGTCGGCTCGGCGCGAGCCCGTCACAATCTCCTGTCCGGATACGGCCGATAAGCAGAATGCAACGCTGCGCCAGCCGAAAGCAAACCTTGGTAACGATCCGAAACGTACACTGGGACACCAGTGGCGCCGCGTCCTGCCTGTCAGCCGGGGAGCGCACGAGAAGAGCGCCGGACGGCGGCGCCGACCAGAACGATCGTATTCCAACAGGAGACAATAATGAATACAGCACACACGCTCGACGTGCGGCAGCACATCAACAGCCGCGGGATGTCCGGGTACCAGTGGTTCTTGCTGGTCCTGTGCTTCCTCATCGTGACCACTGACGGCATCGACGTCGCGATCATGGGCTTCCTCGCGCCCGGCATCACCAAGGAATGGGGCATCACCAAGGCCGCCTTCGGCGCCGTGATGAGCGCAGCGCCGATCGGCCTGGCCATCGGCGCGCTCCTGATCGGCCCGCTGTCCGACCGCTTCGGCCGCAAGCGCCTCCTGATGACGGCGGTGGCCTGGTTCGGCACCTGCAGCGTCCTGTGCTCGCTGGCCGGCGACGTGTACCAGCTGTCGATCCTGCGTTTCCTTACCGGCCTCGGGCTGGGCGCGGCGATGCCGAATACCACGACCCTGCTGTCCGAATACGTGCCCGAGAAATCGCGCGGCGCCCTGATCGCCGTGATGTTCACCGGCTTCAACCTGGGCTCGGCCCTGGTCGGCTTCGGCGCCGCCGCCATCCTGCCGGATTACGGCTGGCGCATGGTGCTGGTGATCGGCGGCGCGATCCCGCTGGTGTGCCTGCCGGTCTACATGCTGTTCGTGCCGGAATCGGTGCGCTTCATGGTGACCAATAAATATCCGGCCGAGCGCATCGCGAAAACCCTGCACCGCGTGGTCGGCGGCGGTCCGGAGATCACCGCCAACACCGTGTTCACCATCAGCGAGCAGAAGATCGCCGGCAAGGCCAAGGCCGCCGCGCTGCTGGCCTCGGACTTCCGCAGAATCACCGTGTCGCTGTGGGCCACCTATTTCATGGGCCTGATGGTCATCTACCTGCTGTCGGGCTGGCTGCCGACCCTGATCAAGGATGCCGGCCTGCCGATCGAGCGCGCCGCCAACATCACCGCGCTGTTCCAGCTCGGCGGCACCGTAGGGGCGCTGGTGGTCGGCTTCCTGATGGACCGCTGGACCCCGAACAAGGTCATTGCCGGCGCCTACGTCGGCGGCGCCGCCTTCATCCTGCTGCTGGCCTCGGGCGGCGTGCAGTCGGGCTCCCTGGCCGTGTTCACCCTGCTGGCCGGCTTCTGCATGAGCGGCGCCCAGACCGGCCTGAACGCCTTCGCGCCGGGCTGCTATCCGACCGCGGTGCGGGCCACCGGCGTCAGCTGGATGCACGGTATCGGCCGCTTCGGCAGCATCTTCGGCTCCGCCATCGGCGGCGTGCTGCTGAGCATGGGCTGGGGCTTCACCGGCGTGATCGCGATCCTGGCGATTCCGGCGACCATCGCGGCGCTGTCGATCGTGTTCACCCGGTTCGCGGCGCGCCAGCCGGCGGTCGCATAAGCGTTCATCGTTACTCAGTCACACACAGCAATAGGAAGAGCATCATCATGGCCAAGATCATCGGCGCAATCGCCTCCTCACATACCCCGACCATCGGCTTCGCCCTGGACGCCAACAAGCAGAACGACGCCGTGTGGGCGCCGATCTTCGCGGCCTACGAACCGGTCAGACAATGGCTGGCCGAGAAAAAGCCCGACGTCCTGCTGATGATCTACAACGATCACGTGACCTCGTTCTTCTTCGACCACTACTCGGCCTTCGCGCTCGGTATCGGCGAGCGCTGGCAGGTCGCCGACGAAGGCGGCGGCGCGCGCGAGCTGCCGCCGGTCGCGGGTCACGCCGGCCTGGCGCGCCACATCGGCGAATCGCTGATGGCCGACGAGTTCGACATGTCCTTCTTCCAGAACAAGGCGCTCGACCACGGCTGCTTCTCGCCGCTGTCGATCATGTGGCCGCACGACGCGGGCCAGGCCGGCGAGGGCGCCTGGCCGGGCGCCATCGTGCCGCTGCAGTGCGGCGTGCTGCAGTTTCCGGTACCGTCGGCCCGGCGCTGCTTTAAGCTCGGCCAGGGCCTGCGCCGCGCCATCGAAAGCTATCCGGAAGACCTGAACGTGGCGATCGTCGCCACCGGCGGCCTGTCGCACCAGGTGCACGGCGAACGCTGCGGCTTCAACAACACCGCCTGGGACCACGAATTCCTCGACCTGTTCGAGAAGGATCCGGAAGTGCTGCTGAACATGACCCAGGCCGACTTCGCCCGCCTGGGCGGCTGGGAAAGCGCCGAAATCGTGATGTGGATGGTGATGCGCGGCGCCATGCCGGCCAAGCTGCGCTGCCTGCACCGCGAATACTACCTGCCGTCGATGACCGGTATCGCGGTCGCGCTGTACGAGAGCGAAGTGGCGGTCGACCCGGCCCTGAACGCGCGCGCCCACGAACTGCACCGCCGGCACATGGCCTACCAGACGGCGGGCGCCGAGGAACTCGAGGGCACCTATCCGTTCACCCTCGGGCGCAGCGTCGACGGCTACCGCATCAACAGCTACCTGCACCAGCTGATCCAGCCGGCCTTCCGCGCGCGCTTCCTGCTCGAGCCCGAAGCCACCTACGAGGAAGCCGGCCTCACCGCGGAAGAACGCGACATGATCGGGCGCCGCGACTGGCAGGCGATGATCCGCTCCGGCGTGATCTTCTTCCTGCTCGAGAAGCTGGGCGCGGTGGTGGGCGTGTCGAACCTCCATATCTACGCCGCCATGCGCGGCCAGTCGCTGGAAGACTTCCAGAAGACCCGCAATACCAGGGCGCTGTATTCGGTGGCGGGCAAGCGCGCCGCCGGCAGCGCCGACTGGAACCAGGACGGCGCCCAAGCCAAGTCCTGAGCGTTACCCCTCCGGCAGCAGCGTGGACGCCCCTTCGCAGGAGGGGCGGCTCTCCACGCACGCCCGCAGGAACCACCCAAGCACACAGAACACACAACAACCCGTTCCAACCGGAGGAGATTCCATGAAGAAGATCGTCGCCACCGCCGCCCTCGCGGCCACCGGCCTGGCCCTTGCCGGCGCCGCGCAGGCGCAGACCAACGTCACCATGTACGGCCTGCTCGACGCCGCGGTCGACTACAACACCAACGTCGATACGGCCGGCCACAGCCGCGTATGGATGCCCAGCCTGGGCGGCGGCATGTTCCCGTCGCGGATCGGCTTCAAGGGCAGCGAAGACCTGGGCGGCGGCCTGAAGGCGATCTTCACGCTGGAAACCGGCATCTTCGTGGACAGCGGCAGCGTCGGCCAGGGCAACCGCCTGTTCGGCCGCCAGGCCTGGGTCGGCCTGGCCGGCAACTGGGGCCAGCTCACGCTGGGCCGCAACTACAACATGCTGTACAACTCGATGCCCGAAGTCGAGATCATCGGCCCGACCCAGTACGGCCTCGGCTCGATCGAGCCGGCCATCCCGAACGGGCGCGAGGACAATTCGATCGCCTACAAGGGCACCTTCCAGAACCTCACCGTGGGCGCCACCTACAGCCTGGGACGCGACACCTCGTCGGCCGGCGGCCCGGGCGGCACCAACTGCGCCGGCGAGAGCGCCGCCGACCGCCAGGCCTGCCGCGAGTGGTCGGCCATGCTGCGCTACGACACGCCGCACTGGGGCATCACCACCGCCTACGTGCGCGAACACGGCGGCACCGCGGCCACCGCCTTCGGCCTGACCAACAGCGGCCTGACCGACAGCCGCGCCCACTTCGCCGGCTACACCAAGTTCGGGGCCTGGCGCCTGGCCACCGGCACCGTGATCCGCAACAACGAGGGTTCCGCCACGGTGCCGCGCAGCAATCTGTACTATCTCGACGGCGCCTACAAGCTGACGCCGGTGGTCGTGCTGGACGGCCTGGCCGCACGCCTGGACTACAAGAACAGCGGCAACGACACCAACCTGTTCATGCTGCGCGCGATCTACGATTTGTCGAAGCGCACGTCGACCTACGTCGCAGTGGGGCACGTGGCCAACAAGGGTGCGGCGGCGATCGCGCTGAGCGCCGGCGGCAGCGTCGGCGCGGGGATGGCGCAGAACGGCGTCATCACCGGCATCAAGCACGCGTTCTGACCGTCCGGCAGCGGTTTTCGGGCCGGGCACCATCGGGTACCCGGCTTTTTCACTTTCGTCAATTCCATCAGTTTTTCGGCATTTTCACAACGCAGTTCATGATATTTTCTTCAAAGATATAGATTTACCACGGGTAATCCTTTAACCTGTAGGAACTCTCCTACTCGGGTTATGTATGAATTACCGCACCGCTTATATCCGCCGCAGCCGTAAAGTTTCGCGCCTCAAGAAGCGTGCTGCCGCCGTGGCGGTGCTGGCGGTGGCAGTCTGCGCGGCTGCGGTGCTGGCCCCCCGGCTGCATGCCCCGGCGCAGCAGCAGGCGCACGCCGGGGGCGCGGCGGGGCAGGCCATGCCGGCAGCACGGCTGCGCATTGCCGACGCGGTCGACAGCAACGGCACGCGCCGGATCTATCCGTATTCGATCGTGCCGGGCGGCGTCGGCAGCCGTAGCGACCTGAAGCACATCGTCCAGACCGACAAGGTGGTGGCGGCGCACTACGCCTCGTTCGAGGTCGACAAGGCGCGCGCGACCACGGTCGCCAAGCCGCGCGCCGCCTACGTGTCCTACCGCAAGGGCGACCAGGTCTACTGGACCGCCAACAAGGTAATGCTGGCCGAAGGCGAGACCGTGCTGACCGACGGCCAGAACGAAATCCGCGGACGCTGCGGCAACCGTATTTCCGATACCGCCCAGCTGCCGGTGGAGCCGAAGGGACCGACCGAAGAAGAACTCGACGCCTCGGTGGAAGAGGAAGCGTACGGCAAGCTGAACGTCGGCTACGCCTACAACGGCGAGGCCGGCGGCCGCTCGCACGAACTGCTGGCGTTCGCCAACGGCGCCGGCATGCTGGCGGTGACCGGCGGCGGTGCCTGGCGCGAGCCGTCCAACCCGTTCGGTCCGATGACCGGCGGCATCGTCCCGAGCGGCATCTACGGGGCGCCGGTCACGCTGGTGGAAGATGCGGGCAGCAGCAGCGCGATCGGCGGCAGCGGCAGCGGCTCGACGGTGGAAACGCGCAGCCCGGCCAAGGGCGGCACGTCCGCGGACACGGTGCCGACCGCGCCGGCAACGGTGGACACGGTGGCCGATACCATGCCGGCCGCCGTCATCGCCACCGGCGGTCGCTCGACGACCGAGACGCCGCGCGCCACCGGCACGCCGGCCGTCCCGGTCGCATTGCCGGTGCTGCTGTCCGACACGGTCGAGCCGGTCACCGATGTCGAAGTCAAGGCGCCGTCGATCCCCGAGACGCTGCTGTGGCCGGCCGAGCTGCCGACGGTGCCTGTCGAGCCGGCCGTCACGGCCGACGCGCCGGAACCGGCCACGCTGTGGCTGACCGGCGCCGGCTTCGCCGCCATGCTGCTGCGCCGCCGCCGTCCACGCCACTGATTCTTCGGAGCCGCCGGCGTTCAGTGAATGCCGGCTTCGGTTTCCCTGCGCAGGCGGGCGCGCCATGCGCCCAGCGCCGACAGCGCCGAGTGGAACTCGCGCTCGATCAGGTCGGCCTCCAGCGGCGTGATCACGCCATCCAGCAGCGCACCCGACACCGCCTCGGCCACCGCGCCCACTTCGCTCATCACCCTGCATACCGTCTGCGACAGATCGTCCTGGCGCGCCGCTTCCGGCTGCGGCACCACGAAGGCCGCCATGCCGTGCCGAACCAGCAGCGCATGCAGCGGCAGGTGGGCGTCGGCCACGCCCGCCTTGTGGCAGGCCTCGACCACCAGCGAGACTTCTTCGAACGAGGGATAGTGGGAAGCGATGGTCGGCGCCAGCTTGTTGCGCAGCACGTTGGCCGACATGCCCAGTTCGCGCGCCAGCGCATCCAGCCCGCCAGGATACTTGCGCGCAACGGTATACAGCGCGTCGTGCTGATTCATGTCCAGGTAGCGGCGGGTCATATGGTAATCCTTTGATTATTTTACCGGTGCATGTCAACATGCTGTTCGTTATTCTCATTGTAACTTTTGACGGCGGACCTGACCATGTCGATGCTTGCCCCGAGATTTGCCTTGAAATACGCCATCGCCGCCATCGCGCTGCCGCTGGCGCTGTCCGCGCCGGTCCATGGCGCGGCGGGTGCCGGTCCGTCGACCTCCACGTCCGGTTCGTTCAAGAGCGGCTTTTCGTCGCAGCGCTCGTCGCCGCCGTCGAAGGGCAGTTTCGGCTCGTTCGGCAAGCGTTCGTCCTCGTCGTCTTCCTCGTCCTCGTCCGCAGCGTCCCCGGGGCGCGGCGGCGGCGGCTTCGGTTCCTTCGGCCGGTCGGCGCCGTCCGACACGCGTCGATCGGATTCGGCGCTGTCGCGCAAGCTCGACCGCGATGCCTCCGAAGCGCGCGCCCTGCGCACGCTGGAGGCGCGGCGCGCGGCGCAGGCGGCCCGCAATGCGCCGCCGCCACCCGCGTACGGCCAGGCGCCGCGCGAGCAGCCCGGCTACGGCCCGGCGCCGCGCAGCCAGCCCGACTACGGCCAGGTGCAGCGGCCGGCGCGCCAGGGCAGCGGCCTCGGTCCCATCATCGCCGGCGCCGTGATCGCGAATGCCGCCGCGAATGCGCACGCGCAGCGCAACAGCGGACAGGCCGCCAACCAGCAGCCGCCGGCGCCGCTGCCGCCACCGACCTGGAACGGCGGCGTCGGCAGCGTCAACGCCGGCGCGGCGGGCGCTGCGGCGCAGCCGGTGCCGGCGCCCGCCCAGGCCGGCCCCAAGGCGGCGCAGGGCGGCGGTACGGTGTTCGGCACCATCGTCACGCTGGCCCTGCTGGCGGCGCTCGGCTGGGGCGTCTACAAGCTGGTCAAGCGCCGCCGGCGCGGCGCCGCCAAACCCAATTATTCGTTCGAAAGGAATTGAGCAGATGGCCTGGAAAGACGTGTTCAGCTACGTGCGCGGCATCGCCAACAAGCAGGGCGCGGGCGGCGCGGCCAGGGTGGACGAGGGCGTGCCGATGGGCGCGCGCATCGGCAGCCTGGTGCAGCTGCAGCGCTCGCCGCTGATCCGCGCGCAGGGCGACGGCTCGCTGATCGCGATGCCGGACGACGGCGACACCCGCGTGCTGGCGCTCTCGCAAATCCGTCTCGAACCGGATGCCGCGCTGTACCGCCTGTACCTGGCCACCGGCGACCGCGATGCGAAAGAAAAATTCCTGCAGGTGTTCAGCGCCGAGGACGGCGCCATCGCCGAACTGCTGTACTGCACCCAGCTGGCGCGCGTGATCCCGGAGACCGCCGACGACCAGGATGCCTACACCGGCGCGGCCGGCTACGGCCTGGGCGACGCCAGCTACACGCTGTGGCGCGAACAGCTGGCCGACATGCTGGACGCCGCCACGCTGGCAGCGGTGTTCGGCGACGCCGACCGGATCGATTACGCACGCGATGCCGGCAGCCCCGGCGCCGATTTCGTCGCCCCGTTCGAGGGCCGCGAAATCCGCATCGACGACGCCCAGGGCGCGCGCGGCCTGCGCCAGCAGCTGTACTACATGCCCTACGTGCGCACGCTGGCCGGCGGCGAGCGCGAATATCTCCTGATCACCACCGAGATCATCGAGAGCGTCGACGGCGATACCGGCAAGCGCGGCATCCATGTCGACTTCGTGATCGGCATCCCTTTGGCGCCGGAACGCGTGACGGTGCAATGACGGCAGTACCGACTTTTTGACCAACGAAAGGAACAAGAACATGAGCAACGCGAGTGGATGGGGCCTGACTGCACGGCTGGTAACGAAGCACTTCGGCGCGCTGGGCAACCGGATCTCGGAAGCCATCGCCAATTTCGACCCGGAGACCGCCACCGAAGCGGACCGCGACCGCCTGGTCGACACCCTGCGCGACACCGCGCAGCTGCTGGCGACCGCGCGCGCTTCCTTCGACAAGGAGCACAAGGACGTGGTCAACCTGCAGAACCTGATCGCCAGCGACGAGCGCGCCGCCGAGAAGCTGGCCGAGCGCCTGGCGGCCGGCACCATCTCGGAAGCCACCGTCACGATGTTCTGCGACGAGCTGGAAGCCAACAAGGCGCGCCTGCCGCAGGAAGTGCAGGAAGAGGCCGACGCCCGGGCCTACATGGACGAGCTGCAGAAGATCGTCGATGCCCTCAGCAAGCAGCTGGCCGAATTCGACGCCCAGGCGCGCAAGGCGATCCAGGCGCTGGCGGCGGCCAAGGCCCAGAAGGAGCTGCAGGAACTGCGCATGGAGCGCCAGAGCCAGCTGGCCAACCTGTCCGGCATGAAGGGCAGCTCGACCGCCCTGAACGCGCTGACGCGGCGCGCGCAGACGGTCAGCAACGAAGCGGCCGGGATGCGCATCGTCGCCGACATCGGCCAGAAGCCGCTCGACCAGCAGGCGGAACTGGATGCGATCCGCAAGTCGGTGAGCCAGCCGGAGACCGGCGGCGAGACGGCGCTCGAGCGTTTGAAGCGCTTGTCGGGCAAAAGCGCGGCGTGATGCCGGTGCTTGCGCTGCGCCGGCGCCTCCAAAACCGCTAGCCGCAAAACCGTCGCTCCTGCGCAGGCAGGGGCCCAAGTTCGCCGCGCAGCCACCAACTTGGGCCCCTGCCTGCGCAGGGGCGACGTTCATCGCAGGCAGCATCAATCGCGCTACCGGTATTCGCTACCGGTATTCTTTTCTTGTCATTCCAGCGTCTCGTGGTGATCCGCCACACCCTGTTTCCAGTAAGCCGACACCCGCGTCAGCTCGCGCGGAACGCCCTTGTCGCTCAGCACCCGGCGCACGCGCGCCATCGCCTGCGCCTCGCCGCCGCCCCAGGCGACCCCGAGGCCGGGCGGCGGCGTCCACGCTTCGATGGCCGCCACCAGCGCATCGGCGCTGTCCACCCAGATCACCTCGGCCTCGGCGCGGCTCGGCAGGTCGCGGCGGTCGGCGGCATCGGCCTGTACCACCACGAAGGCGCGCGCGCCCTGCGGCAGCTCTTCCAGGCGGCGCGAGATCGCGGGCAGGGCGGTGCTGTCGCCGGCCAGCAGGTGCCAGTCGAGGTCGAGCGGGACCACGAAGGAGCCGCGCGGGCCGCCGACGACCAGTGTCTGGCCGACCTGCGCCTTGCGCGCCCACTCGGATGCCGCGCCATGGCCGTGCAGCGCGAACTCCAGCGTCAGCGTCTTCTGTTCCCGATCGAAGCGGCGTGGCGTATAGTCGCGGCGTACCGGCGCTTCCGCGCTTTCGTCTAACAGCAGCTTGACGTGGTCGTCGAAGGACGCCGACACGAAATCGGCCAGTTCCTCGCCCGTGAAGGTGATGCTGACGAAACCGGGGCCCAGCGGCGCGATGCGCGCCACCGTCAGTTCGCGCCGCTTGAGTTCGTGACGCACCCGCTGGATGACGGGTGCCTGCGCTGCGTCTTTCATGGTATCGTCCTCAAAACTAGTTGATAATGTCATCCATTATGCGAAAACAAGTTGACCAAGTCAACCAAAATCTTGCGCACGGCGCCACGCCGCTGCCGATCCGCGTCATCGAAAGCATGCATGCGATCATGCATCTGTTCCGGACCCAGCAGCACCGCAGCCTGCGCGACGCCCATCACGACCTGGCCCACATGGAGGTCAAGGTGCTTGGTTTCTTCGCGCGCCATCCCGGCGGTTCTCCCAGCGATCTGGTGGCGCATTCCGGCCGCGACAAGGCCCAGGTCGCCCGCCTGATCCGCGGCCTGCGCGAGCGTGGTCTGATCGAGGCCCAGGCCGACGAGACCGACCGCCGCAGCACGCGCCTGCGCCTGTCGGCGGCCGGCCAGGCGCTGCACACCGACCTGCACAGCCACGACGGGGAACTGGCCGAGGCGGCGCTGGCCGGCTTGTCGGCGGAGGAGTGCGCGGTCTTGTGCGCGTTGCTGGCCAAGGTGCGCGCGAACCTTGAAGCCGATTAATAGGTAGCGTCGCCCCTGCGGAGGCAGGGGCCCAAGTTAATGGCTGCATGGCAAACTTGGGCCCCTGCCTGCGCAGGGGCGACGTTTACAAGCCAACATACTCGTTGCTCTAGCCATGCGCACTTTCTTCCGCACCCTGCTCGCCGCCATCGTCCTGATCGCCCTCGGCGCCATCCTGCAGCCCTGGCTGGAAAGCGCCGTCTACCTGGTCCGCCTTGGCCGCCTGCCCGCGCCAACGGTGCTGCCGGTCCCGGTGGCCGGGGTCAAGCCGTCCGGCCTGCGCGACACTTGGGGCGGCGCGCGCGGCGAAGGGCGCCGGCACGAAGGCATCGACATCTTCGCCAAGCGCGGCACGCCGGTGCTGTCGAGTACCGAGGGCGTGGTGGTGCGGGTCGGCACCAACCGCCTCGGCGGCCAGGTGGTCTGGGTGCTGGGACCGGGCGGACAGCGCCATTACTATGCCCACCTGGAGCGCTACGGCGACGTGCACGCCGGCATGCGCGTGGCGCCCGGCAAGGTGCTCGGCTACGTCGGCACCACCGGCAACGCGGCCGGCACGCCGCCGCACTTGCACTACGGGATTTACGAGACCGGCGGCGCCATCAACCCCTATCCCTTCCTGCGCCCGGCGAAGGGCGGCGCTGTCGCAAACGCTGCGACACCCTGATGGGATCGATTCCTACAAGCGCACGCTTGGGGCCGTATTCATGGCGGGTAGGCGGGGCCGCGCCTAGAATCGTCCATGGAGAGGGTGAGACATGGGCAAAGAGCAAGACGAGATCGACGACGAGCCACGCATCGTCGAAGCCGGCCAGGGCGACCGGCTGCACAGCGAACACCTGCGCCGCGACACGGTGCTGTGGCGCTATCTGGATGCGGCCAAGCTGTTCGACTTCTTCGAGAATTCGACGCTGTTCTTCTGCCGCGCGGACCATTTCAGCGACAAGTTCGAGGGCGCCTTCACGCCGACCCTGCGCGACCAGATCAGCGCTTCGTATGCGTGCGGCGAGATCGACTACACCTACGAACAATTCAAGCGCCGCATGCGCGAATCGGTGTTCATCAATTGCTGGCACCGCAACCAGGACGACAGCGCGGCCATGTGGGCGCTGTACGGCAAGTCCGATTGCGCGGTGGCGCTGACCAGCACCGTCGGCCAGCTCGCCGATACCCTGCGGGCGGCGGACACCGGGCATGAGGCCTGGATCGCGCGTGTGGAATACGTGAAGCACTGGAGCGACCCCAAGCTCGACGTCTCGCCGGACTACGCGCGCATCTTCGCCTACAAGACCAAGGCCTACGAATACGAGAAGGAGGTGCGGGTGATCATCGACCGCACCGGGGCGCGGCACCACGGCGGCGAGCAGGACGCCGGCATCGTGATCCGGGTCGACGCCGCACGCCTGCTGCGCAGCATCGTGATCGCGCCGGATGCGCCGCCGTGGTTCGAGAAGCTGGTGCGGCAGTCGGCGCTGCGCTACGGGATCAAGGCGCCGGTGCGCAGGTCGAAGCTGGCGACGGACCCGATCTGAAGGTTGACGGCGGACGCGCGCAGAACTGCGCCGCATGCATGAAGCTGCGTCGCCCCTGCGCAGGCAGGGGCCCAAGTTGCCTGCCATGCGAAAGACTTGGGCCCCTGCCTGCGCAGGGGCGACGTTGACAAGCAGCGGATTTCAGGGCAGCCGGGTGCCGTCCTCAAGCCGCCCGGTGCGTCGACGTCTCATGCGTCGGATCTTCCACGATCCGCCCCGCATCCACCGCCACCCCGTCGTCCTCGCGGTGGTTGAACGGCGCGAACCAGGTCGCCAGGAAGGACGGGATGGTCGCCACCATCACGAAGCCGAAGTAGGCGACGTAGCCCATCGACACCTGCAGGTGCCCGCTGACCGCGCCGGTCACCATCATGCACAGGCCCATCAGGCCGGTGCCGAAGGCATAGTGGGTGGTGGCGTACTTGCCCGGCGCCAGCTGCTGCATCAGGTAGATCATGTAGCCGACCGAGCCGAAGCCGTAGAAGAACTTCTCGATCACCACGCCGGCCGTGATGGCCAGGGTGCTGGTCGGCAGCATGACCGCCATCACCAGGAAGGCCACGTTGGGGATGTTGACGGCGCAGCACAGGATGAACAGGGTGCGCTTCAGGCCGCGCCGCGCGACGAACCAGCCGCCCAGCAGGGAGCCGAGCAGCACCGCCACCAGGCCGTAGGTGCCGTACACCAGGCCGAGCTGTTCGTTCGACATGCCGAGTCCGCCCTTGGCAGGCGCATCCACCATGAAGAACGGGCCGATCTTTTCCAGCAGCCCGATGCTGACCCGGAACAGGAAGGCGAAGGCGACCATCTTCCACACGTCGCGCTTCTGGAAGAAGGTGACGAAGGAATCCCACAGGATGGTGCCGGCGCCGCGCAGGTTGCTCGGGGTGTTCTCGGCGCGCGCGCCTTCCGGCATCACGCGCGCGTGCCATACGGCCATCACCAGCGTGAGCGCGGCGACGATGAAGAAGATCACGCGCCAGGCGTCCAGCCATTCGGGGCCGAAGGCCTTCGGGTCGTGGCCGAACACCTCGGTGTGCAGGCGGCCGCTCAGGTAGACCAGCAGGCCGGAGGCGACGATCGGGCCGACGTTCCACGACAGGCTCTGCACGCCGCAGTACAGCGCCTGGGTGCGGGTGTCGAGCGAGGTCACGTACACGCCGTCGCTGGCGATGTCCTGGGTGGCGCCGATGAAGGACATCGCGGCCAGCAGCGCCACCAGCACCAGCGTCATGTGTGCCGGCAGGCGCATGGCGAGCGCCGCGCCGGCGAAGCCGAGCGCGATCAGTACCTGGGCGCACAGCACGAAGAATTTCTTGGTGCGATACATCTCGACGATGGGGGCGAACAGCGGCTTGACCGTGTAGGCCAGGATCAGCATGCTCGAGTACATGGCGGCGCGGCCGTTGTCCATGCCCATGTTCTTGAACATGATCGCGGTCACGCTGGTCAGCATGATGTAGCCGAGCGCCATCGTGAAGTAGCCGGTCGGCACCCACAGCAGCGGATGGCGCGCCGGGGATGCGCGGCGCAGTGCCGGCTCAGGCGTGCGCATGGCGGGTCTCCGTGGCCGGGCTCGGGCGGCAGCCGTCGCGGTGATCGGCCAGGTGCTGCTCCAGCATGGCGGCGGCGCCGGCCAGCGCCGGGTGGGGCGCGTGGATCACGAAGCAGGGGATGCGCGCGTTGTAGCCCGCGAAGCGGCCCTTGTTCTCGAAGCGGGCGCGGAACGGCGAGCGGGCGAACCACTCGCCCAGGCGCGGCACCACGCCGCCGCCGATGTAGATGCCGCCGCGCGCACACAGGGTGACGGCGACGTTGGCCGCGACCGTGCCCAGCATGCCGCAGAAGGTGTCGAGCACCGTGGCGCACAGGGCGTCCTTGCCGTCCAGCGCGCGCTCGACGATCTCGGCCGGGTCGAGTACCGGCGACGCCACGCCGTCGATGGCGGCCAGCGCTTCGTGGATCAGCGACAGGCCGGGACCGGACACCAGGCGCTCGGCCGACACGTGCTGCCAGCGCTGCCAGCAGAAGTCGAGGATGGCCTGCTCGCGCCCATCCATCGGCGAAAACGCCGCGTGGCCGCCTTCGCTCTGCAGCACGGTCCAGCGGCCGCCGGCCGGGATCAGGCCGGCCACCCCGAGGCCGGTGCCGGCGCCGACCAGGCCGATCACGCCGCCGGTGACCGGGGAACCGCCGCCGACCTGCACCAGATCGGACGCCGCCAGTTCCGGCACCGACATGGCCAGCGCGGCAAAGTCGTTCACCACCAGCAGGGTCTCCAGCCCCAGCTCGGCGCGCGCCTGCGCGATCGAGAAGGTCCAGCAATGGTTGGTCATCTTGACCTGGTCGCCGTCGACCGGATTGGCGATCGCGATCGCGGCGTGCTGCACGCGCACGCCGGGATGGCGGCCGAGATAGGCGCGCACCGCATCCGTGAACTGCGGATAGCCGGCGCAGGGCAGGGTGGCGATGCCGTCGATGCGGCCCGGGCCGCGCTCCAGCGCGAAGCGCGCATTGGTGCCGCCGATGTCGGCCAGCAGGCGCGCACCGTCCTCGTAGGATTCTTCGATCATGGGTGTCTCCTCTGTCTTCTTGTCGTGCTTTGTTTTTTTTCGCTCAGGCGGCGCGCCGCTGCCCGCGCTGGCCCGCGATGAAATCACGGTACCACAGCGCGCTCGCCTTCGGAATCCGCTGCTGGGTCGCATAGTCGACGTAGACGATGCCGAAGCGCTTGGCGTAGCCCGAGTTCCACTCGAAATTGTCCATCAGGCTCCACAGGAAGTAGCCGCGCACGTCGATGCCCTGGTCCATCGCCGCCTTCAGCGCTTCCAGGTGGGTGCGCACGTACTCGATGCGCACCGGATCGTCGACCTGGCTGCCCTCGACCTCGTCCGCGGCCGCCATGCCGTTCTCGGTGATGTAGACCGGCGGCAGGTCCGGGTATTCCTGCTTCAGCTGCACCAGCAGCTCGGTCAGGCCCTGCGGGTAGATCTCCCAGCCCATGTCGGTGAAGCCCATGCCGCCTTCCGGCTTGCGCGGCGGCACCTCGGCGCTCAGCACTTCGCGGCGGTAGTAGTTCACGCCGAGGAAGTCGAGCGGCTGGGCGATGATGTCGAAGTCGCCTTCATGGACCACCGGCGCGTCGGCGCCGTGCGACTGCAGCGACAGCTCCGGGTAGCGGCGCTTGAAGATCGGGTCCATGAACCATTCGATCGAATTGGCCCACTCCAGCGCCGCCAGCTTGCGGTCGGCCTCGCTGTCGGTGGCCGGCTCGGCGGTCCACTGGTTCAGCACGATGCCCAGGCCGGCTTTCGGATTGGCCGCGCGCATCGACTGCATCGCCAGGCCGTGCGACAGCAGCAGGTGGTGCGAGACCTGGATCGCCTGTTTTTTATCGCGCACGCCCGGCGCGAACTGCGCATTGCCGTAGCCGAGATTGGCCGTGCACCAGGGTTCGTTGTGGGTGGCAATGGTCGCCAGGCGGTCGCCGAAGCGGCGCGCCACTTCGTGCGCATAGTCGGCGAAGCGGTGCGCGGTGTCGCGCGCCAGCCAGCCGCCGCCGTCCTGCAGGCCCTGCGGCAGGTCCCAGTGGTACAGCGTCAGGTGCGGCGCGATGCCGCGTTCCTGCAGCGCATCCATCAGGCGCGCATAGAAATCGAAACCCTTTTCGTTCCAGGCGCCCTTGCCGGCCGGCTGGACGCGCGACCAGGCCATCGAGAAGCGGTAGGCGTCCACGCCGAACGAAGCCATCATTGCCACGTCGTCGCGGTAGCGGTGGTAGTGGTCGCAGGCGACGTCGCCGTTGCTGCCGTCGATGATGTTGGCGGCGTGGTGGGAAAACGTGTCCCAGATCGAGGGGCCCTTGCCGTCGGCGTCGTGGGCGCCTTCGATCTGGAAGGCACTGGTGGCGACGCCCCAGGTGAAGTCGGGCGGGAAATGGAGGGAATCGGTCATGGAAGGGTTACCTTGCTCGGAATGGGCCTGGCTCGACGGCCGGCTCGTGTCGTTATAAGGGAGCGGCCGGCATGGCCGCGCCTGTCTCTGAAATCGATTTCATCGTACCTGTGCGCTTGCTGGAATGTCAAACATAATTTGCCGTCCGATGGGCCGGCGTGGGAGGAGCGTGGGGAGCCCGCGACGCTGCCGCCCGCCGGCCGCCTGAAATCGGTTTCTTACCGGTATCGGCTACTGTTATACTAACAAGATGAGAAAAGAGTCCAGCACAGCCATGGTCACCGTCCACGAAGTCGCCCGCGTGGCCGGCGTGTCGGCGGCCACGGTATCGCGCTTCCTGAACGGCACCGCCAAGGTCTCCGAGGACAAGCGCAAGACGATCGAAAGCGTCATAGAGCAGCTGAACTACAAGCCGAACGTGCTGGCCCGCAACCTCAAGACCGGCAGCTCGCGCACCATCGGCCTGCTGACCCAGTCGCTCATCTCCGGCTACTTCGCCGACGCCATGGCCGGCATTGACGACGCCCTGCAGGGCACCGGCTATGCGCCGCTGATCGTGTCCGGCCACTGGCATGCCGACGAAGAGGCCGAGCGCATCGAACTCCTGATCGCGCGCCGCGTCGACGGCCTGGTGATCCTGAGCGGCAAGCTGACCGACGCCCAGATCCTGGCGCTGTCGCAGCGGGTGCCGATCGTCGCCTTCGGCCGCGAGCTGCGCGGCGAACGCGCCTACGGCTTCAGCCTGGACAACTACCGCGGCGCCTGCGACGCGGTCGAGCACCTGGTGCAGCACGGCCACCGCGACATCGCCTTCATCGCCGGCCCGGCCGACCACCTGGACGCCCAGGCGCGCCTGGCCGGCTACCGCGACACGCTGGAAAAGCACGGCATCCCGGTGCAGCCGGCGCTGGTGCTCGACGGCGACTTCCAGGAGTCGAGCGGCCTGGCCGCGGTCGAGCGCCTGCTGGCGGGCGGCCAGCGCTGCAGCGCGCTGTTCGCGGCCAACGACCTGATGGCCTACGGCGCCCGCCTGGCGCTGTACCGGCGCGGCATCCGCGTGCCCGAGGACGTCTCGGTGATCGGCTTCGACGATCTGCACAGCTCGATGTACACGACGCCGCCGCTGACCACGGTGCGCCAACCGCTGTTCGACGTCGGGCGCTGCCTGGGCGATGCGATTTTGCGCATGATCGCCCAGGAGCCGCTGGAGACCGGGGTGCCGGAACTGAGCCTGGTGGTGCGCGAGTCGGTGCGCCGGCTGGATTGATACCCATCCCGCGCCGGGCGCCGCTCACCATTTGCAGCCGGTCCCGGTCAGCGTGTCCTTCACCAGCGGGATCACGGCCATCAGGCTGAGGCCCGCGTAGGCGCTCTTGCAGTCCGGGCGGTGCGCGCGTTCGATGGCGCGTCCCAGGCGGTCGTCGCGCTGCAGCGGCGGATCGGGCTTCGGCAGCGCCACCAGGCCGTCCTTGCGGTGCTTTTCGATGAGGCGGGCGGTCTTGCGCGCGGCGCCCATGTCGAATGCCGGTGCGGCCGGTGCGGCCGGTGCGTCGGCCGCGGGGTCTGCCGGGAGTGTGGGTGATGCCGATTCCGCCGCCGACGCCGCATCGGACGACGCCAGTGTCTCCGTCGTTATGCCGTGAGTCGACATGGCCGGCACTGCCTCCGAGGTTGCATCCGGCGCCGGCCGTGCGTCAGGCGCACGCGCAGCCGGCGCACTGCGCGTCGTGTGAGCGGAACGCGGCGCGGCGGGTGCATACATCGGGGACGCCGGCGCCGGCACGCCGGCCACCGGCACGCTAGTCACCGCCACCACGGGCGGCGGCGGCAGCAGCACGAAGCGCATGCGCCGCACGTCCGGCGGCGCGGGCGGCGGCTTCGGCAGCGCCAGCAGCAGCCAGGCCAGGATGCCGGCGTGGGCCAGCAGGCTGGCGCCCCAGCCGATCCACTGTCCGCGCGGGCGCGCCGCCAGGGGGAGATGCTGGCGGTAAGTCATCATGCCGCCGATTCTAGCGCCCGCGGGTGCATGTAAGATGCACGGAATGTCACACCGGCGGCGCCGATGTCATCGACCTGACATCTGCGCTTTCTAGAATGATCGATCGGCAAACACCTGATATGAACCCACCGACCCCTATGTCCCGTCCGCCCCGACACGCCCTGACCCGCCCAGCCCTCTCCCTGTTCGCCTGCGCCGCGCTGCTGGCCGCCGCGGCCCAGCCGGCGCGCGCCGCCGCCGCCAGGCCCGCCGCAGCGCAATCCAGCGCACAGGCCATCGCACCGAAACTGGTGGTGGTGATGGTGATCGACGGCCTGCCCGCCGAGCAGCTGCAGCGCTACCGCGGCCAGTTCGGCCAGGGCGGCCTGCGCCGGCTGATGGAGCAGGGCGCCTCGTTCACCAACGCGCACCAGGCGCACGGGATCACGGTGACGGCGATCGGCCACACGGCGGTCTTGAGCGGGGCCTACCCGTACCGCCACGGCATCATCGGCAACAACTGGATCGATGCGAGCGGCAAGGTGGTGTACTGCACCGAGGATGCGCGCCACCGCTACATCGGCGAGGAGACCGACGAGCACGACGGCACTTCGCCGGCCAAGCTGCGCGTCGACACGCTGGGCGACCAGCTGCGCTACGCGACCGGCAACCGCAGCAAGGTGGTGACCGTGTCCGGCAAGGACCGCGGCGCGATCCTGCTGGCCGGCAAGACCGGCACCGCCTACATGTTCATGGACAAGACCGGCGACTTCGCCAGCTCCACCTATTACATGCAGCAGCACCCGGCCTGGGTCGAGCGCTTCCGCGCCGCCAAGCCGCAGGACCGCTACTACGGCAAGTCGTGGAAGCCGCTGCTGCCGGATGCCGCGTATGCCGACGACGCGCCCGATCCGGCCCCGACCGAGAAGAACCCGAACCGCTTCCCCTTCACCTTCGCCAGCGCCAGCGGCGCCCCGGCCGACGATTACTATGCGCGCCTGAAGACCAGCCCCGCCGTCGACGAACTGACCCTGGACTTCGCGCGCGCCGCGGTCGAAGGCGAGGGCCTCGGCAGCAACCCCAGCGGCGCCACCGACCTGCTGGGCATCAGCCTGTCGGGCCACGACTACGTGAACCACGCCTACGGCCCGGAAAGCCGCATGTCGCACGACCACCTGCAGCAGATCGACCGCCAGATCGCCGGCTTCTTCGACTACCTCGACAAGCGCATCGGCATGGACAACGTGCTGGTGGTGCTGACCGCCGACCACGGCTTCGCCAACACCGCCGAGTTCTCGCAGGGCCGTCACATGGACGCCGCGCGCATCGATGCCAAGCCGCTGGTGGCCAGGCTGGACGCCGCGCTCGGCGAGCGTTTCCGCGTGGCGGGCCTGGTCAAGAATGCGCACGTGCCGGAGATCTACCTCGACTACGACGCGATCGAGCACAACCGGCTGTCGCGCGCCGAGGTCGAGAACGCGGCCGCGCGTTTCCTGCTGCGTCAGCCGGGCATCGCCGACGTGTTCACGCGCACTCAGCTGGAGCAGGGCGTGGCTTCCCGGTCGCGCGTGGCGGCGCTGATGCAGCGCGCCTGGAACCGCGAGCTGTCCGGCGACCTGCTGCTGGTGACGGCGCCCTACAATGCCTTCGGCAGCGGCAGCAGCGGCGCCACCCACGGCACGCCGTACAACTACGACACCAACGTGCCGCTGCTGATGATGGGCGGACGCTGGATCCGTCCGGGCGCGGTCGCGCAGTACACCGAGGTGGTGGACATCGCGCCGACCCTGGCCCAGATCCTGCGCCTGCGCCCCCCGGCGGCCGCCGAAGGCCGGGTACTGACCGAAGCGCTGCGCTGATCCGGCGATGGCGACCGCGCGCGCGCCGATGGCTCACGCAATCGAAACGGGCGCCCCCCGGCCCGCGCCGGTTCGCTATACTGGCGGCACCGTTTTCCTGGACAGACCCATGTACGCAGCAGTCGACCTCGGTTCCAACAGTTTCCGTCTCCACATCGGCGAGGCCGTCGCCGGCCAGATCCACATCGTGCGCACCGCGCGCGACCCGATCCGCCTGGCGGCCGGGCTGGGGCCCGACAACATGCTGAGTCCCGAGGCGATGGAGACGGCGGTGCGCTGCCTGCGCGACTTCAGCGCCATCCTGCGCCAGCACCGCCTGGACGCGGTGCGGGTGGTGGCCACCAACACCCTGCGCGTGGCACGCAACGCCGAGCAGCTGCTGCCGCGCCTCGAAGAAGCGATCGGCTATCCGGTCGAAATCATCTCTGGCGAGGAAGAGGGGCGCCTGATCTACATGGGCGTGGCACGCGCCATCGCCAGGCCCGGCGAGCGGCGCCTGGTGATCGACATCGGCGGCGGCTCCACCGAGATCATCGCCGGCGAGGGCGACGCGATCCGCCTGGTCGAATCGTTCAGCACCGGCACCCACCCGCAGAGCGCGGCGTATTTCGCGGGCGGGCATATCGATGCGGCCGCCTTCGAGAGCGCGGTGGTCGCGGCGCGCGCCCATTTCGAGGACGCCGCCGCCCAGTACCGCCAGCTCGGCTGGGAGGGCGTGTACGGCTCGTCCGGCACCATCCGCGCCATTTCCGACGTCATCGCCAGGAACGGCCTCGGCGACGGCACCATGTCCCTACCGAGCCTGCTCGCACTGCGCGACAGGCTGATCGAGCTCGGCCACGTCGACGCCTTCGACCTGCCCGGCGTGAAGCGCGAACGCGTGATCGTGATGGTGGGCGGCCTTTCCATCCTGATCGGCGTTCTGCAGGAGCTCGGCGTGAAGACGATGACCGCGATTAATGCCGGGCTGCGCATGGGCGTGCTGTCCGACCTCGAACTGCGCGCCAACCGCAGCGACCGGCGCGACCTGGCGATCCAGGACTGCATGCGCCGCTTCGGCGTCGACGAGGGGCGTGCCGCGCGCACCGCCGCCATCGCCGCCAAGCTGTTCGACCGGCTGGCGCCGCAGGACGACACCGCGAAGCTGCAACTGCGGCCCCAACTGCTGCGCGCCTGCATGCTGCACGAAGTGGGCCAGGCGGTGTCGCACACCGGCGCCCACAAGCATGCCGCCTACATCGTCGAGCATGCCGACCTGCCGGGCTTCACGGCGCGCGAGCAGCGCCTGATGAGCACCCTGGTGCTGGGCCAGAAGGGCAATCTGCGCAAGGTGCGCGAGGCGCTCGCCGTGTCCGACCTGGCCAAGGCCGTGCTGGCGCTGCGCCTGGCCGCGGTGTTCATGCATGCGCGCGTCGATGCCCAGGTGGATGCGCTGCGTTTGCGCATGAAAGGCCGCATCGAGATCGAGACCCCGCGCGGCTGGCTGCGCCAGCATCCGACCGTGGCGACCTGGTTCGAGAAGGAGGCCGCGGCCTGGGACGAAGTCGGGGTGGCATTCCAGGTGGTACAGGCCGGCTGACCGGCGCGGCGCCCGGCATTCGGGCTATACTCGCTGCCAGTTTGCCCATCCATGTCCAACCGAGGAGTGCTGTGCCGATGCCATCTGCCGTCCATTTCCGAGCCGCCGCGTTCGCCTTCTGCGCGCTGAGCGCGCCCGCCGCGTTTTCCGCCACATCGACTGCCGCTGCGGCCTGCACCGGCCAGGCGCCATCGGGCGAGCTGACGGCGCAGCGCATCGTCGCGGTCACGCCCTCGCGCAGCGAACCCGGCCTGTACGAAGGTCCGGTCTGGATGGGGGACGCGCTGTATTTCTCGGACTTCAGCTTCGGGCCGGGCTTTCCCTCGCGCATCCGCAAGCTGGGCGCCGGCGACAGCGTCAGCACGGTGCTGGAAGACAGCGGCAGCAACGGCCTGGCGGTGGACGCCGCCGGCCGCCTGGTGGTCGCCAGCCACAAGGACAAGGCGCTGATGCGTTATGCGCCCGACGGCAGCGGACGCACGGCGCTGGCGCAGCGCTACGCCGGCCAGGTCTTCGATTCGCCGAACGACATCGCCATCGCGCGCGACGGCACGATGTATTTCACCGATCCGGATTACCAGAAGGCCGCGGCGCCGGGCGGCCAGCCAGTAACCGGCGTGTACCGCGTCGGCACCGACGGCAAGGTGACGCTGGTCGACGGCAGCCGCCATAATCCGAACGGCATCGCGCTGTCGCCGGCGGGCGACGTGCTGTATGTGGGCGCGCTCGACGGCGTGCTGAAAGCCTACCCGATCGTGAATGGCGTGCCGGGCGCGGGGCGCGAACTGGTGACCGGCCTGGACGGGCCGGACGGCATGACGGTGGATTGCCACGGCAACCTGTACGCCACCGAGCACGGGGCCAAACGGGTGCGGGTGTTTTCGCCGCAGGGACGGCAGCTGGCGACGATCCGGGTCGACGCCAACGTCACCAACGCGGCCTTCGGCGGTGCCGACGGCCGCACGCTGTTCATCACGGGCGCCGGCGCGCTGTGGCGGATCCGGCTGGACGTCGCCGGATCGCCGTACTGAGAGACGTTTGCCAGGAGCTCGTCCCGCTCAGACCTTGGCGCTGACGCCGGGCGTTTCGGCGCGGGCCAGGAAGGCCTGGGTCACCTGCGGCAGGTGCTCCAGCAGCCAGGCCGCCATGGCGCGCTCCTGGACGATGATCTGCTCGCAGGCGGCCTGGGTCTCGCTGTCGCCGACCGCCTGGGCCGCCGCGATCAGCGCCGTGTAGCTGGCGATTTCCAGGTTCTCGAACACGTAGCCGGCCATCGCGCCCTTGACCACTTCGTCGCTGGTGGTCATGCCGCCGACCGCCTGGCCGAAGGCCGCCAGCTTGCCGCCGAGGTCCTTGATCACCGAATTGCTGATGCCGCGGCGCGTCAGGGCCGCGTCCAGCACGCTCTGCTGCCACCGGGTTTCCTCGATGTGCTGCACGATGCGGGCGCGCAGGTCGGGATAGTGCTCGAGGCGTTCGGCCTGGGCCTGCAGCATCTTTTCCGCCTGCTGTTCCATGGCATGCGCGTCGCGCAGCCAGTCGTTCAGATGTTCGTTCGCCGTCGTCGTCATGATTGCTCCGTTCGTATCGATGGGTTCGTGAATGGCGCCGGCGGCCCTGCGTGCCGCGCCCGATTCACCACCTTCGCAGACTTGGGACATGACGTTTGTTAGGTGCTGCACACAAGGGGGCAGTTGCCCGACACGTTCAGGCGCGCAGCACGATCCGGCGCCGTTCGCGCGCCGACTGGTACACGGCCTCGATGATGCGGATGTCGCGCAGGCCTTCCTCGCCGGCGACGATCGGCGTGCGGTTCTGCACGATGCACTCGGCCAGGTGGTCGAGCTGGCCCGCCCACATGGTGGCGCCGGGGCCGGGCGGCGGCGTGATCTCCTCGCCGGCGCCGCTGCCCACCCGCAGGCGGATGCCGCGGTAGCTGGTTGCCGGTTCGAGTTCGATGCGGCCACGCTCGCCCATCAGCAGGATCTGGTTGCGGTTGGCGCTGTACATCGACATGCACGAACCCAGCACGCCCGAGGGGAATTCCAGTTCGAACTCGATCATGTCCTCGACTTCGCGGAAGCGCGGGTCGCTGCGGTCGGTGCGCTCGGTGGCGTACACGGCGACCGGCTCCTCGCCCGTCATGTAGCGCGCCGCATTCAGGGCGTAGATGCCGATGTCCATCAGCGAGCCGCCGCCCGACATCGCCTTCTTGAGGCGCCAGGCCGACGGGTTGCCGGCCACGAAGCCGTGTTCGGAGCGGAAGTAGCGCAGCTTGCCGATCTCGCCGGCGCGGGCGCGCCGGATCGCTTCCAGGTTGTTCGGTTCGAAGTGGCAGCGGTAGCCGATCATCAGCTTCTTGCCGGCTTCCTTGCAGGCGGCGATCATGCGTTCGCATTCGGCCGAGGACACCGCCATCGGCTTTTCGCACATGACGTGCTTGCCGGCCCGGGCGGCGCGGATCGTGTACTCGGCGTGCATCGACACCGGCAGGCAGACGTAGACGACGTCGATGTCCGGATTGTCGCGGATCGCGTCGAAGTTCTTGTAATCGTAAAGGTTGCGCTCGGGGACGCCGTACTCGGCCGCCACGCGCCTGGCCTTGGCCGGGTCGCCGCTGACCAGCGCGACCAGGCGGCTGCGCCGGCAGTTCTTGAATTGCGGGATGATGATGCCGAGCCCGTAGCCGCCGAGGCCCACGACGGCATAGCCGATCTTGCGTTCCTGGGAGGCCGCGCCGGCCGCCAGGGCCGGTGCGCCGAGTGCCGTTGCCGCGAAGACGCCGCCCGCAGCCACCAGGCCGCGCCGATACCTGTCCACCATGTTCACCCCTCTGTCGGATTACGGGAAGAAACCGATTTCATCAGTGAGGGGATTGTAATATGAATACGGTCGTGTACGGCACCCGGCACGCGCGCGGCGCCTGCCGTCACGATCGGCGGGCATCCCGCGACGCGCGGGCCGTGCAGGACCATCACTCGGCGGCGCTGACCTTGCCCAGCCCGGCAGCCGACTTCCTGACTGTGCGCGGCTTGCCGTAGTAGCGCAGCGTGCCCATGCCCTGCACCTGTGCGTCCAGCCGGTCCTTGGCATACACCTCGACATCGCCCACACCCTGGAACACCACGTCGACGTTGTTGGCGATCAGCGCTTTCGCATCGACCTGGCCGACGCCCTCGGCCTTCATGGTGAAGGTCTTCACCGTGCCGTTGATGTCCATGGCGCCGGCGCCGCGGTAGTTGACGTCGAGGCGCTCGCCGTGGATCTTGTTGAGCTTGATCTCGCCGGCGCCTTCCACGCTCAGGGCGCGCAGCTGCGGCATCGTGACCACGATGCGCGGGTCGCCCTTGGTGCTGCTGAAGTTCTTGTCGCGCATGCGCAGGCGCAGTTCGCCGTTGACGACTTCGCTGATCAGGCCGCTGACGAACTTGTCGTCGCCGCGCACGGTCAGCGACTGCGGCGCATTCGCGTCGAGCGTGACGCTGATCGGGCCCTGCACGCTGATCGCGCTGAAGGGCGGCAGCGTGCGCACCTGGTCGGCGGCATGGGCGGCAAGCGCGGCGAGGGAAAGGGCAACAAAGAGGGCGGAGCGGCGCATGATCGTTTCCTGTTCGTTAAGGTGAACTCATTATAGGGTTGAGATTTCTTGGCGAACATTTTTTGCGATGGAATGCAGGATTTGCGGGACAAGCTGTCATGACGCCACTGTTGCCCGTCACTGGCGAATATCTGCAACTAACCGACACCTGCGTACAAGCGCCGAATGACGGGCCTGACGGCCCGCAGCAAGCAGGCCGCCGGCAGCAGGCAGTCAGCGCAGCTTGCCGACGATATCCGGTCCCACCGCCAGGCGGATGAAGGGGGCCGGATCGTCGTCGCTCTTGCGCGCGATCCACAGCACGCCGGCCTTGCGGATCTTCCACTCGTGCGCGACACCCGAGAAGATCAGCGCCGCCACCTGGCCCAGCAGGGGATTGTGGCCGACCAGCACCACCGGCGTCTTCTGGTTCGGCCAGCCGCAGGCGTCGAGGATCGCTTCCGGCGTCGAATCGGTGTTCAGCGCATCCACCGTGGAAAACTTGCGGCCCAGCCCCTCGGCGGTCTGGACGCAGCGTTTGGCGGGACTGGCGAGGATGCGGCACTGGCCGGGCAGCTGGCGGTCGAGCCAGGCGCCGACGCGCGAGGCATGGCGCGCGCCCTTCGGGGTCAGGACGCGCAACTGGTCCGATGCCGCGTCCTGCGTGTGCGGTTCAGCCTCGGCGTGGCGCCACAGGATCAGTTCCATGCTCGTTGTCCTTGTTGTTGTGGTCGAGCGCGGGGCCGATGCCCAGCGCTTCCATCAGCGCCTGCTGCGCGCTGAACGGCTTCTGGCTGCCGCGCGGCTTGCGGCGCCGGTAGCGGCCGTCGCTGCCGAGTTCCCAGGCATTGACGTTGTCCTTGAGGTAGACCTGCAGGCCTTCGCGGATCACGCGTTTCTTGAGGGCCGGCGTGTGCACCGGGAACGCCACCTCCACGCGGCGGAACAGGTTGCGGTTCATCCAGTCGGCGCTGGCCAGGTAGACGTCGTGCCGCAGGTTGTTGCGGAAGTAGAAGACCCGCGTGTGTTCCAGGAAGCGGCCGACGATCGAGCGCACCTTGATGTTTTCCGACAGCTTCGGCACCCCGGGGCGCAGCGCGCAGGCGCCGCGCACGATCAGGTCGATGCGCACGCCGTCGCAGGAGGCGTCGTACAGCGCGCGGATCACGGAATCGTCGGTCAGCGAATTCATCTTGGCGATGATGCGCGCCGGCTTGCCGCTCTTGGCGATCGCCGCTTCGTGGCGGATCGCACGCACGATTTCCTTCTGCAGCGAGAACGGCGCCAGCCAGATGCTGTTCAGCTGGGTCGGCCGGGTCAGGCTGGTGAGGTGGATGAAGACTTCGTTGACGTCGGCGGTCAGGTCGTCGTTCGCGGTCAGCAGGCCGAAGTCGCTGTAGTGCTTGGCCGTGGTCGGGTTGTAGTTGCCGGTGCCGAGGTGGGCGTAGCGGCGCAGGCCGCCCGGCTCGCGGCGCAGCACCAGCGCCATCTTGGCATGGGTCTTCAGGCCGACCACGCCGTACACGACCTGGGCGCCGGCTTCTTCCAGGCGCTCGGCCCAGTTGATGTTGGCCTCTTCGTCGAAGCGCGCCATCAGTTCGACGATGACGGTGACTTCCTTGCCGCGCAGGGCGGCGTTGATCAGCGCTTCCATCAGTTCCGAATTGGCGCCGGCGCGGTAGATGGTCTGCTTGATCGCCACCACGTTCGGATCGGCGGCGGCGCAGCGGATGAAGTCGATCACCGGCTGGAAGGACTGGAACGGGTGGTGCAGCAGCACGTCCTGCTTGCCCAGCACGGCAAAGATGTCGTAGTGGGTGGCCAGCTTGGCCGGGAAGCCCGGTGCGAACGGCGGGAACTTGAGGTCGGAGCGCGAGGTCGTGTTGACGATCTCGAGCAGCCGGCCCATGTTGACCGGGCCGTCCACCGAGAACAGGCGCGAGCGGTCGATCGAGAACTGTTCGAGCAGAAAGTCCGCCAGGTGCTTGGGGCAGCCGCGCGCCACTTCCAGGCGCACGCCGAAGCCGTAGTTGCGGCTGTGCAGCTCGCTCTGCAGCGCCTGGCGCAGGTTCTTGACCTCTTCCTCGTCGACCCACAGGTCGCTGTTGCGGGTGACGCGGAACTGCGAATACGACACCACCTCGCGGCCGGTGAACAGGTCGGCCATGTGGGCCTGGATCACGGAGGACAGCAGGCAGTAGGACGCGCCCGGCTTGTCGGACAGTTCGTCCGGCAGGCGGATCACGCGCGGCAGCACGCGCGGCGCCTTCATGATCGCGATCGCGGTGCCGCGCCCGAAGGCGTCCTTGCCGGCCAGTTCGACGATGAAATTCAGGCTCTTGTTGATGACGCGCGGGAAGGGGTGGGCCGGGTCCAGGCCGACCGGCGTCAGCAGCGGACGCACTTCGCGGTCGAAGTACTGCTTGACCCAGGCCTTCTGGGCCGGGTTGCGGTCGGCGCGGCGCAGCAGGTGGATGCCGTGCTCGGACAGCCGCGGCAGGATCTGGTCGTTCAGCAGCGCATACTGGCGGCCGATGATCTGGCGGCATTCCTCGCTGGCGCCGTCCAGGTTGACGCTGGCGACATCGTCGACGCCGCTGTGGTGCTGGTACTGGGCCAGCAGGCTGGCCACCCGCACTTCGAAGAATTCATCCAGGTTGCTGCTCACGATGCACAGGAAACGCAGGCGTTCCAGCAACGGCACGTTCGGGTCTTCCGCCTGTTCCAGCACCCGGCGGTTGAACTCGAGCAGCGAGAGTTCGCGATTCAGGAACAGGGGCGCGCCCTGGTCCGGGAGTACTGCGGGAAGCGTCGCCGCAGTCTCGTCCGTTTTCAACTTCACATCCATTTTTTGGAAATATTTCACTCGAGTTCATAGAGTGTAGAAGCCGTCGATGACAGGATTGTGACAGAGCCGTGCGCAGGCCGGCGCCGCTCAGCTGGTGCCCGAACGAAACCTTGCACGGAATCTGCTGAAAAGCCTCAATCCATTCCGCCCCTCAGCGTTACCCTTAGTGCATAACGAGCGGTTTTCGAGGCGTGGATATGGCGAAGAACGATGTAGCCGGTAAGGCGGCGCAGCCTGGGCCGTCTACCGAGGCCAGCAAGTCGATGCGCGGGGTGTCGCCGGGGAGCGCGGCGGGGGTGTAAGCGCACGCTCGGTACCGGTGGCGGCCAGCGGCAGCATCGCCAGTCCGCGCCCGTAATACGTCGCCCCTGCGAAGGCAGGGCCCAAGTTGCACGAGCAGCCGTCACACGCGCCGGTGGCCTGCGGAGAACTTGGGCCCCTGCCTTCGCAGGGGCGACGTTCATGGGCTAGCGGCCACCGGATGCGTTGGAAGAGCGCCTGCGTCCATCAGCTCCGGATGAACGCCAGAATATCCGCATTGATCTGCTCCGCATTGGTCGTCGGCATCCCATGCGGGAAGCCCGGATAGGTGATCAGGGTCCCGTTCGGCAGCAGTTCGGCGGTGCGCGGTGCCGAGTTGGCGTAGGGGACGACCTGGTCGTCGTCGCCGTGCTGCACCAGCACTGGGATCGTGATGCGCTTGAGGTCTTCGGTGAAGTCGGTCTGCGAGAAGGCCACCACGCCGTCGACGTGGGCCTTGACGGCGCCTTCCATGCCCTGGCGCCACCAGTTGGCGATCACGCCGTCCTTGGCCTGGGCGCCCGGCCGATTGTAGCCGTAGAACGGTCCTTTGGCGATCTCGAGGTAGAACTGGGCGCGGTCGAAGGCGGTACGGCGCTGGTACTCGTCGAACACTTCCTTCGGCAGGCCGCCCGGGTTGGCGTCGGTCCTGACCATCAGCGGCGGCACGGCCGAGATCAGCACTGCCTTGGCGGCGCGGCCCTGGCCGTGGCGCGCCAGGTAGCGCACCACTTCGCCGCCGCCGGTCGAGTGGCCCACATGGATCGCGCCCAGCAGGTCGAGGTGGTTGACCACGGCGGCCAGGTCGTCCGCGTAGTGGTCCATGTCGTGGCCGTCGGATACCTGGCTCGAACGGCCGTGCCCGCGGCGGTCGTGGGCAATGACCCGGAAGCCCTGGCCCACGAAAAACATCAGCTGGGCATCCCAGTCGTCCGCGCTCAGCGGCCAGCCGTGCGAGAACACGATCGGGGTGCCGTGCCCCCAGTCCTTGTAGAAGATCCTGACGCCATCCTTCGTCGTGACGTAATTGGTGCTCATGCGATGCTCCCGAAGTTGAGAAGATGTGCGCTGCCCGCCGACGATACGGTGTGGCGCGTTTCGAACCATGTGGTGGGTCATGCGATGCTGCTTGACGGCGGCGGCAAAGCATCCGATTTGCATACCTTAGATGGAGCGCAAACCCGGAGCGCAAACCGGGAGCGCCGTCTGGACGCAGGTGCAACCGGATCGGCATGTCATCGGCGCCGCCCGCTCGCGCGTTGATGCTGGCTGGAAGCCGCTGCACGGCATGGTTCGGGAGAAACTCATGAGGTACTACTTGTCCTGCGTTGCGCTGGGCCTGCTGATGGGCGGCGTCTGCCTGTTGCTGCTGGAATTTCATGCGGCACCGCCGCCGGCGATGGCGGTGATCGGCCTGTTCGGCGCGCACGGGGAGGCGCAGCAAGCGGACGAGCCGGCGGACCGGCCGGCGGACGGGCTACCGGCCTGAGGGCGCCAGCATGCTTGCCAAGGACGGGTGGCTGCGCATCCGCTCGCGCCACCAGCGCAGCGCGGCGCCGTCCTCGCCGGTGCGCCAGGCCAGGTACAGGGTCTCGTCCGGCTTGGGCTCTTCGACCGCCTTCACCAGCAGGCGTCCGGCGGCGATGTCGGCACGTGCCCAGGCTTCGGGCAGGAAGCCGAAGCCGAGGCCGGCCAGCTGGAAATCGTACTTGGTCTGCATGTCGGGCACCGTCAGGGCGTCCTGGCCGAACAGCAGGCCGACGGTGCGCGCCTGCAGCGTGCGCACCGAATCGGCCACCGAGACCGCCCGGTGCGCGGCCAGGTCGGCCTTGCCGAGCCGGTGCTTGACCGGCGCCAGCGGGTGCGACGGCGCGACCACGAACACGAAGGACATGTGCGCCAGCGGCTCGGCCGTGTAGCCGCCCCCGGACGGTCCTTCGCCGGCCGCGCCCACCAGCAGGTCGACGCGGCGGTCGAGCAGGCTTTCCCACGTCCCGGACAGCGCTTCCTTGACGATGCGCAGGCGGGTCTGGTCGGCCACCTCGTAAAACGCGCGGATGTCGTCCTGCAGCCCGAGCGGCGCCAGCGCCGAATCGACGCCGATCGCGAATTCCGTTTCCCACCCGGAAGCGACCCGCCGCACCCGGCTCTCCAGGTCGCCCGCCGCCTTGAGCAGGTAGCGGCCTTCCTTCAGCAGCTCTTCGCCGGCCGCGGTGAGCACCACGCGCGGCCCCAGGCGCTCGAACAGTTGCACGCCCAGGTCTTCCTCGAGCTTGGAGACGGTGTACGAGATCGTCGACGGCACCCGGAACAGTTCCTTGGCGGCGCTGGAAAAGCTGCCGCGGCGGGCGATGGTGTCGACGGTGAGGAGGGCATCGAGGCTGAGTTTGAGCATGGGTGGCAATCTATCGAAAATTTCGATGATAGACAAGAAAATAACTCGTTTTCCGTGCCCGGTGCGGCGGACCATAATGCCAACGGTGGATGGGCCATCGGGAACGCGACGGGAACCAGCGTCGGGCTGACGTACAATCGGCCGGCATCCTTTCTCAATAACAGTCTGAATGGGGAGCAATCATGGAAGTGACGACGCACCGCGGCACCGGGCCGCTGCAGCAGGTGATCGAGATCGGCAAACACCGCATCCTGACCGACGTGGCACCCGAATTCGGCGGCGAGGACAGCGGGCCAGAACCGCACGACCTGCTGGCCGCCGCGCTGGCTGCCTGCACCACGCTGACCGTCAACCTGTACGCGAAGCGCAAGGGGTATGCGCTGGACGAGGTGCAGGTCAGCATCCGCCACGGCCAGGAAGGCGCGGCCTATGCGCTCTACCGCAGCATCCGCTACGTCGGCGCGCTGAGCGAGGACGAAAAAGCGCGCCTGACCGAGGTCGCCAACAAATGCCCGGTCCACAAGACCCTGTCGGGCCAGATCACCATCACCACGGAGATGAACCCATGAGCACCCTCGACCACCATCACGACGACGACAGCATGCTGGAAACCATCGTCGTGCCGCGCACCCACGACCTCGGCGACGGCTTCGAAGTGCGGCGCGCGTTGCCGCACCGCGACCGCCGCATGGTCGGCCCCTTCGTCTTCCTCGACCAGATGGGGCCGCACGTGTTCCAGCCGGGACGCGGCATCGACGTGCGCCCGCATCCGCACATCGGCCTGTCGACGGTCACCTACCTGCTGTCGGGCGAGATCTCGCACCGCGACAGCCTCGGCACGGTGCAGGACATCAAGCCGGGCGAGGTCAACTGGATGACGGCCGGGAAGGGCATCGTCCACTCCGAACGCACGGGACCGGGACAGCGCGCGTCCGGCTCGACTCTGTCCGGGCTGCAGTGCTGGGTGGCGCTGCCGAAGGCAAAGGAAGAAAAGGACCCGAGCTTCACGCATACCGGCGCCGATGCGCTGCCGGTGATCGAAGGCGACGGCGCGCATGCGCGCATCATCGCCGGCGAGTATTTCGGCAAGCGCTCGCCGGTGCCGGTCGAGTCGCCGATGTTCTACGTCGACCTGCAGCTGGACGCGGGCGCGCGCCTGACACTGCCGGCCGAGTACCCGGAGCAGGCGCTGTACGTGGTGGACGGCTCGCTCGACCTGGGCCGCGACGGCGCGTTCGGCGCCGGCCAGTTGCTGGTGCTGAAACCGGGCGCCAGCGTCACCCTCGGTGCCGGTAACGGCGCCGCGGCGCGCGTGATGCTGCTGGGCGGCGAGCCGATGGACGGGCCGCGCTATCTGACCTGGAATTTCGTGTCCAGCTCGGAGGACCGGATCGAGCAGGCCAAGGAAGACTGGCGCGCGCGGCGCTTCGATGACGTGCCGGGGGAGACCGAGTTCATTCCGCTGCCGGATCTGCCGGGGCGGCCGGTGCGGTATCCGTGAGGGTAGTCACGCCGGTCACCTGCCCGTCGTTCCTGCGCCACCCCGTCGTCCCCGCATCACCCCGTCGTCCCCGCATCACCCGTCGTTCCCGGATCACCCCGTCGTCCCCGCGCAGGCGGGGACCCATGCTGAGCTTCCAAAAGCCCGTATGGTTGAAGCACTCGTACTGCTTCTGACGGACGGAATCTGTTGCTCAGTATGGGTTCCCGCTTTCGCGGGAACGACGGCGTAAAGCTAACGACGGGTGTAACGATGCGTGCCTTAATAGGTTTTATAAGGCAAAAACTTCCCGCTCAACACCACGTTCACCCTGTCCCCCTTCGGATCCGGTTCGCGCTGGATATCCATCGAAAAATCGATCGCGCTCATGATGCCGTCGCCGAACTCCTCGTGGATCAGCTCCTTGATCGTGCTGCCGTACACGCTGACGATCTCGTACCAGCGGTAGATCAGCGGATCGGTGGGTACCGCGGTCGGCAGCGAGCCTTTGTACGGGACGATCTGCAGCCAGGCGGTTTCCTCGTCGTTCAGGCCGAACAGCTCGCGCGCGGCTTCGGCCTGCTGGTGGTTGAGGGTCATCTGGCCGAGCAGGGCGGCGGTGGTCCACTCCTTGCTGGCGCCGATCTTCTCGGCGATGTCGGCCCAGCGCATGCGCTGCCTCACCTTGGCGCTCAGGATTTTCTTGGTCACGTCGTTGCGGTCCATGCTGCTTCCTTTTTGATTGAGAACGTATGGACGGATTGCAAGCGGCGTGCCTGGCCGATTTGGCCGGGCGGCGGGCACCGTGGCCCGCCAGGCGGCGCGGCGGCGCTCATGCTGGTGCACCGGTGCGCCGCGCAGGGGCCGCCGTGCACCGCAGGGAAGCGTTTCAATCGGGTACCGAGAGCGCGGCGCGCACGGCCGCCAGGATGCGCTGCGAGGTCGGCTGGTCGACCACCGCGCGCGACAGGGTGAGGGCGCCGACGATGGCCGCCAGCGCCACCAGGCCGTTGTTGGGGCCGGCGTCCAGCTTGCAGCCGTCCAGCGCACGCGCGAAGCGGGCCACCAGCATGTCGGTGCTGGCGCTGGGGGTGCCGCGCAGGCCCAGTTCGGCCGCCAGCGACGGCAGCGGGCAGCCGGCGCCGGGATCGTCGCGGTGCTGCGCCGACAGGTAGCTGTCGAGGAAGGCTTGCAGGCCGGCGGCATCCGCGGGCGGCGGCCAGCGCTCCAGGGTCTGCCCGACGGCGTCGTCGAGCGCTGCCTGGACCAGCGCGTCCTTGGTGGCGAAATGGGCATAAAAGGCGCCGTGGGTCAGTCCCGCGCCCTGCATCAGGGGTGCGAGTCCCGTCCCTGCGATGCCGTCCTGGCGCAGCCGGCGCGATGCTTCCGAGAGAATACGCGCGCGTGTCTCGGCCTTGTGCTTGTCGGTGTAACGCATTCCCTGATGGCTGACAAAAATGGTGTGATCGGTATGGCCGGCCTGTAGGGGCTGCCAAGGTGGCAGCAGGCTGGACGGGACGAGATGGTCCGTTAATCGGGAAGCGTGACGGCGCTTGGGGACACGCTGCGTTCGATTCTATCAGAGAACTTGGGGTCGAATTAGGCAATTAAACAACGGTTGTTGTCAGAATACCTCAGCCGACCGGCGCGACCCGGGTCGCGTGCCGGCTCAGGTAGGCCGCGCACTCGGCCGCCGGCAGCGGCCGGCTGAAGATGTAGCCCTGGATGTGGTCGCAGCCGGCTTCGCGCAGCGCTTCCAGCTGGGCTGCGTGCTCTACGCCCTCGGCGATCACTTCCAGGCGCAGGCTGTGCGCCATGGCGATGATCGCCTTCACCATCGCCAGCGATTCGCCGCTCTGGTGCATGTCGAGCACGAAGGAGCGGTCGATCTTGAGCTTGTCGACCGGCAGGCGCTTCAGGTAGCTGAGGCTGGAGTAGCCGGTGCCGAAATCGTCGATGCTGAGCGTCAGGCCGAGTTCGCGCAGGCGCGTCATCAGGGCGGCGCTGCGCTCCGGGTCGTCGATCGAGATGCTTTCGGTCAGCTCCAGTTCCAGCATGCCCGGTGGCAGGCCGGCGCCGCGCATGGCGCGGTCGACGGTGTCGACGATGTCGGTCTGCAGGAACTGGCGCGCCGACAGATTGACCGCGAAGCTCACGTCCGGCACCCCGGCGGCATGCCAGGCGCGGCTCTGGGCGATCGCGCTTGTCAGCACCCATTCGCCGATCGGGACGATCAGGCCGGATTCCTCGGCGATCGGGATGAATTCCACCGGCGACACCGTGCCGTGCTCGGGATGGTGCCAGCGCAGCAGCACCTCGAGCCCGGCCACGCAGCCGCTGCGCAGGTCGACCTTGGGCTGGTAGACCAGGAACAGTTCGTCCTGGTCGAGCGCGCGGCGCAGCTGGCTTTCCAGGGTCAGCTTGCGCTTGACGGCCTGCTTCAGCTCTTCGGAAAAGCGCTGGATCTGGCCGCCGCCGAGCGCCTTGGCGCGCCCCATCGCCATCGATGCGTTGTTCAGCAGGAGGTCGGCGCCACCGTCGCCGGCGCCGCCGTCGTCCGGGGAGATCGCATAGCCGATGCTGCAGGTGAGCGGCACCGGACCGCTGGGCGTCATGTATTCGTGGTTCACCGCCTGCATCAGCTGGCGCAGGCGGTCGCGCGCGGCGCTGTCGTCGCCCAGGCCGGGCAGCAGCAGCACGAACTCGTCGTTGCCGGCGCGCGCCAGCATGTCGCCGGGGCGCAGCAGCGCCTGCAGGCTGCGCGTGATCGTCACCAGCGCCTTGTCGCCGCCGTGGTGGCCGAGCAGTTCGTTGAGGCGCTTGAAGCGGTCGACGTTGATGGTGGCGACCAGGGTCCTGGACGGCGCCCCGGTCGCTGCCTCGGCCTGCGCATGCGCGTGCGCCGACAACTGCTTCTGCACCGCGCGTGCCAGCGCCTGGCGGTTGGCCAGGCCGGTCAGCACGTCGTGGTTCAGCAGGAATTCCACCTGGCCGGCGGCCGCCGACAGCGCGGGATTGGCCGGGTCGAGGTCAATGTGAGCGTGCAGCGACTGCGCGGCGCTGGCCAGCTGGCGGTGCTGGATCAGTTGCTCGACCATGCGTGCCAGGTCGCGCAGGATGTCCAGCGCGTCCTTGCCGAGCGTGCGCGGGACGCGGTCCAGCACGCACAGGGTGCCGATCGGCATGCGGTCGATCGAGTACAGCTGCACGCCGGCGTAGAAGCGCACGTGCTCGGGACCGGTCACCAGCGGGTTGTCGGCGAAGCGCGGGTCGAGCAGGGCGTCGGGCACCACCAGCGGCTCGTGGTCGAGGATCGCGTGGCCGCAGAAGGAGATGTCGCGCGAGGACGAGGCCGGGGTGAAGCCGCAGCGCGACTTGAACCACTGGATGTCCTTGTCGACCAGCGACACCAGCGCGATCGGCATCTTCAGCAGGCGCGCCGCCATGCGCGTGATGCGGTCGAAGGCTTCTTCGGGCGGACTGCCGAGCAGCCGCGTGGCGTGCAGCGCGGCCAGGCGGCGCGCTTCGTCGAGGGGTATGTCCGGTTTCTGCATGCTGGTCTATCCAGGTCCAGTCCGCTATGGATCGGATTTTGCCATGCTCGACGGGTTTGTGGCACACGGTTCGGTTCGGTGACACAATTTCCCAACATCACTCTAATTCGGGGTCAGAGCACAATCCGGCGGCACGGCGATTGGCGGTCTCGAGAAGGCGGCGGTACTTTGGTCGCCGGGCGAAAGGGGTACGTCATGAATCGAAGTCAATTTCCTTCGATTTTGCTCTGACCCCGAATTTGCGCTCTGACCCCGAATTGTCAGAGAGCTCTTTCCAAAAATCGGGCTCTGACCCCGGTTTGAGGGAGGTCAAGGGACGGCACGTTATCGATTGCGCTTTCTAGTGCGCGTCGGTTGCGTTAACATGCGGCGAGTCGTGTGCTCGCGCGGCGCGGATCTGGAGACCATCATGAAAGCCATCGTAACCGGCCACACCAAGGGCCTCGGCGCCTCGCTGGCGCACAACCTGCTGGCGCGCGGCGTGCCGGTGCTCGGGGTGGCGCGGACGCGCGCGCCAGGGTTGAAGGCCGATTATCCCGACTTGTTCGACGAGGTCGAGCTCGACCTGGCCGACGCGCCGGCGCTGTCGCAGTGGCTCGCCGGGCACACGCTCAAGGATTATCTGGATGGCACCGGCGCCGTGCTGCTGCTGAATAATGCCGGCATGGTCAGTCCGGTCGGTCCGCTCGAGGAGCAGGACCCGCAGGCGGTGCTGCGCGCCGTGCAGCTGAACGTGGCGGCGCCGCTGGCGCTGTCGGCGGCGGTGGCGCGTGCCAGCAGCGGGGCGCAGCGACGCATCCTGCATATTTCGAGCGGCGCCGGCCGCAGCGCCTATCCGGGCTGGAGCGTCTACTGCGGCACCAAGGCCGCGCTCGACCACCATGCGCGCGCGGTGGCGCTGGACGCCGAGAACGGCGTCAGGATCTGCAGCCTGGCGCCGGGCGTGATCGACACCGGCATGCAGGCCGAGATCCGCGCCACGCCGACCGCGCACTTCCCGATGCGCCAGCGCTTCGTCGACCTGAAGGAAACCGGCAGCCTGGCCGACGCCGACGAGTGCGCCGAGCGCCTGGTCGACTATCTGCTGGGCGCCGGCTACGGCGACGAGGTGGTGGCCGACCTGCGCTCGCTCGGCTGACGGTCCTGATCGATTATTTCTTCGGCGGCGCCGGAATCTTCAGGCCCTTGGCCACCGCCGGCCGCGCCAGGAAAGCGTCGAGCACGCGGCGCAGGTTGGGCATCTGGTCCGCGCCGACCATGGCGGCGGCGCCCTCCATGCCGAACAGGCCGTTCACCCAGGGGAAGGTCATGATGTCGGCGATGGTGTAGGTGTCGCCCATGATCCAGGCGCGGCCCTCGAGCCGGCGTTCCAGCACGCCGAGCAGGCGCTTCGCCTCGGCCGCGAAGCGGTCGCGCGGGCGCTTGTCTTCCCAGTCCTTGCCGGCGAATTTCAGGAAAAAGCCCAGCTGGCCGAACATCGGACCGATGCCGCCATTCTGGAACATCACCCACTGGATGGTCTCGTAGCGCGCCGCCGCGTCGGCCGGCAGCAGCTGGCCGGTCTTTTCCGCCAGGTAGAGCAGGATCGCACCCGATTCCCACAGCGGCAGCGGCTTGCCGCCGGGACCGTCGGGATCGATGATGGCCGGGATCTTGTTGTTCGGGTTCAGCGCCAGGTACTCGGGCGAGTTCTGGTCGTCGTGCTCGAAGGCGACCCGGTGCACCTCGTAGGGCAGCCCGGTTTCCTCGAGCATGATGGCGGCCTTGACGCCGTTCGGCGTCGGCATCGAATACAGCTGCAGGCGTTCGGGGTGCTGCGCCGGCCACTTGCGCGTGACCGCAAACTCGTTCAGATCGTTCATGGTGTCCTCGTGGCGATGATCGTCGGCGCATGGTAACAAAGGCCGGGTAACCGTGTAGCGCGAGCTCGGCATTGATGGACCGCAAGGTCTGGCAAAGCCTTGAATGGGAGCATGGACATTGGTCTAAGACAACTGCCCAGAGGTAATATGGACGAGCTGCTGCGCTATTACGAAGAAGAACTGGGCCTGTTCGGCCAGTTCGCGCGCGAGTTCCGCGCCCGCTATCCGAAACCGGCCGGCGACCTGCACCTGTCGGGCGAGACCTACGAAGACCCCGCGGTCGCGCGCCTGATCCAGTCGGTGGCCCTGATGAGCGCGCGCATCAAGAAGCGCCTCGACGACGATTACCCGAAGTTCACCGAATCGCTGCTGGACAGCCTGTACCCGCACTACCTGCGGCCGATGCCCTCGTACTCGGTGGTGCAGGTGGGTTACCGGGGCGACGCGGAGATTCCCGAAGCGCCCGCCACGCTGGCGCGCGCGACCATGCTGCGCACCAGCGCCGAGCACGACCAGGTGTGCCAGTTCCGCACCGTGTACGAGGTGGCGCTGGCGCCGCTGCGCATCAAGCAGCTCGCGTTCTCGCCGCTGTTCGCCCACTCGGCCCGGCCCGCGCGCGCCCTGCGCCTGCCGCGCGGCGTCGGCGCCGGCATCGCACTCACCATCGCCGCCGCCGGCCGCGCCGGCCTGGCCGAAGCGCTGCCGCCGCGCCTGCGCCTGTTCGCCGACGGCGAAGCCTCGCTGCGCGCCGCCTTCCAGGACGCGCTGTTCCTGCGCTGCGCCGGCGCCTGGCTGCAGGTCGGGGAGGAGGGCACCTGGCAAGCGCTGCCGGCGGTGCCGCTGCGCCCGGCCGGCTTCGACGAGCAGGATGCCATGGTGCCGTTCCCGGCGCGCTCGCACCCGGCGCTGCGCCTGCTGACCGAATACTTCTGCTATCCCGAAAAATTCAATTTCATCGACCTCGATCTGGACGGGATCCGCGCGCGCCTGCCGCCGCGCTGTACCCAGTTCACGCTGCACCTGGGCCTGAGCGGCATCGCCCCCGATTCCGACGCCGCCCATCTGCTGTCCGGCCTGTCGCCGCGCAACCTGCTGCCCGGCTGCACCCCGGTGATCAACCTGTTCCCGAAGGCCGGCGCGCCGCTGCAGCTGTCGTACACCAGCGCCGACTATCCGCTGCTGGCCGACACCGCGCACGCGGCCGCCTACGAGATCCACAGCGTGGACGCGGTGCGCCTGGTGCGCCAGGGGCACGACGGCAGCGCCGCGCCGGGGGCGAGAACGCCCCCGGGGGTAACCCATTTTGCACCGTTGTACGCCCCCGCCGGCACCGACGAGAGCACGCCCGGCCGTACCCACTACTGGATCACCCGGCGCGACCACGCCACCGCCGCGGTCAGCCCCGGCCACGAGCTGCGCATCGCACTGCTCGACGCCGACTTCCGCAGCACCGAGACCGCCGGCGCCACGCTGTCCACCGACCTCACCTGCAGCAACCGCGACCAGCCGTCGCGGCTGCGCTACGGCAGCGCCCAGGGCGACCTGCGTACCGACGAGCTGTCCAGCCTGGCGCCGATCCGCCTGCTGCGCAAACCCACGCCGACCTGGCGCTTCGACAGCGCGCGCGGCGCCCACTGGCGCCTGATCTCGCACCTGTCGCTGAACATGGCCGGGCTGACGATGGCAGGCCTGGGCGACTTCCAGAAGATGCTGTCGCTGTACGACCTGCCGCGCTCCCCGGTGGCCCAGCGCCAGATCGGCGGCATCGTCGGCCTCGAGCACGGCGCGGTACGCGCCTGGGTGAAGACCGCCCCGGTGGCGACCCTGATGCCGGGCATCGGCATCCGCATGACGGTCGACGAAGACGCCTTCGCCGGTACCGCGCTGGCGGTGTTCGTGCGCGTGCTGGACCATTATTTTGCACTGAACGCCCAGCTGAACTGCTTCACCCGGCTGCAGGTGGTGTCGCAGCAGAGCGGCCGCGAGATCCTGATGTGCGCGCCGCGCACCAGTATCCGGGAAGCGTTGTGATCGAGCGCCTGCTGGCCGAGCCGCAGCGCTTCGAGTTCTTCCAGGCCGTGCGCCTGCTGCTGCTGTGGCTGGAGGAGCGCGGCGTCCCGCCCGCGCAGGCGCTGGATGCCCACCTGCGCTTTGCCAACAGCCTGTCGCTGCGCTTCCCGGCCAGCGACCTCGAAGCACTGGCGCTGGTGCACGACAAGCCGTCCCATCCCGCCATCCCGCGCCCGCAGTTCCGCCTGACGCCCAGCTTCATGGGCCTGCTGGGCGCGCACGGCACGCTGCCCGCGCACTACACCGAACGCATCCAGGCCTGGATCGCCGCCGAGCAGGACGAGGCGCCGCGCGCCTTCCTCGACATGCTGTCGAACCGCATGCTGGCGCTGTTCTACGGCGCCTGGAAAAAATACCGGGTCGAGCACCTGGCTGCCGGCACCCGGGACGGCTTTCTGCCGCTGCTGCTGGCGCTGGCCGGCTTTCCGCCCGGCAGTCACGCGCCCTTGCCGGGCGTGGACGATACCGTGCCGGCCCGGTATGCCGGCATGCTGCGCCAGCGGCCGGCCTCCGGCGCGGTGCTGGCGCGCATGCTGAGCGAGGTGCTGCGGGTGCCGGTCGCGCTGCAGGAATTCGCCGGCCACTGGGACCGGCTGGACTTGGCGGAGCGCACCGCGCTGGGCGGCGTCAACGCCGTGCTCGGCCAGGCGGCGCTGCTGGGAGCGCGCAGCTGGCGGCCGGACCTGCGCGTGCGCGTGCGCATCGGCCCGCTCGACAGCGCCCAGTTCGAGCGCTTCCTGCCGCACGGCAGCGGCGCGGCGGCGCTGCGGACCCTGCTCGGGCTGTTTGCCGCGCCGACCCTGTCCTACGAGGTGGTGCTGGTGCTGCGCGCCGACCGGCTGGGCGCGTTGCGGCTGGGCGCGCACAGCCGGCGCCTGGGGCTGGACAGCTATATGGTGACCGCCCCCGCCGGCGCCGACCGCGACGACATGCGCTACGAGCTGCGGCCGATGGCCCCGCTGGCGCCGCTGCCCCCGATTTGACGCGCGCCCCTTGACCTTCCCACCGTGGGAAGCCATATCCTGTTCACATACGATGAGGACAGGATGAACCAGACCAGCAACCCGGCAGCCCCCGCGCTGCAATTCGACATCCGCGGCATGACCTGCGCGTCCTGCGTGGCGCGCGTGGAAAAAGCCGTGCGCAGCGTGCCCGGCGTCGAGGACGCCAGCGTCAACCTGGCCACCGAAAAGGCCAGCGTGCGCGGCAGCCGTCTCGATGCGCAGGCGATCGCGGCCGCCATCGACCGCGCCGGCTACGAAGCCGTGGTGCTCGACGCCGCCCGCCGCGCTGCGCCGGCCGAGCCGGGCGGTGGCGCCGGAACTGCGCGCCTGCCGTCCTGGTGGCCGGTGGCCCTCGCTGCGCTGCTCAGCCTGCCGCTGCTGGCGCCGATGCTGCTGCATCCCTTCGGCATCGACCCGATGCTGCCGGGCTGGCTGCAACTGCTGCTGGCGACGCCGGTGCAGTTCTGGCTGGGCGCGCGCTTCTACCGGGCCGGCTGGAAGGCGCTGCGCGCCGGCGCCGGCAACATGGATTTGCTGGTGGCGCTCGGCACCACGGCGGCCTACGCGCTGTCGCTCTGGACCCTGCTGCGCCACGAGGGCTCGCACATGCCGCACCTGTATTTCGAATCGTCGGCGGTGGTGATCACCCTGGTCCTGCTCGGCAAATGGCTGGAAGGCCGCGCCAAGGGCCAGACCGTGGCGGCGATCCGCGCGCTGGAATCGCTGCGCGCCACGGCGGCGCTGGTGCGGCGCGCCGGCGGCGACGTCACGGTGCCCCTGGAGGCGCTGCGCGTGGGCGACCTGATGGTGGTGCGCCCCGGCGAGCGCGTGCCGGCCGACGGCCGCGTGGTCGAGGGCAGCAGCCACCTCGACGAATCGCTGCTGACCGGCGAAAGCCTGCCGGTGGAAAAACGTCCGGGCGGGCGCGCCAGCGGCGGCGCCGTCAACGGCGAAGGCCTGCTGCTGATCGAGGCGACCGCGGTCGGGGCCGATTCGATGCTGAGCCGGATCATCCGCATGGTCGAGGATGCGCAGGCGGCCAAGGCGCCGATCCAGCGCCTGGTCGACCGCGTCAGTGCGGTGTTCGTGCCGGTGGTGCTGCTGATCTCGCTGGTCACGCTGCTGGGCTGGGGCCTGGCCACCGGCGACTGGCAGCAGGCGCTGCTGAACGCGGTGGCGGTGCAGGTGATCGCCTGTCCGTGCGCGCTGGGGCTGGCGACGCCGACCGGCATCATGGTCGGCACCGGCACGGCGGCGCGCCACGGCATCCTGATCAAGGACGCGGCCGCGCTCGAGACCGCGCATGCGCTGCAGGTGGTCGCCTTCGACAAGACCGGCACGCTGACCGAGGGCCGGCCGCAGGTGGTGGCGGTAGAGGGCAGCGACCCGCGCCGGGTGCTGGCGCTGGCCTGGGCGGCGCAGCAGTACAGCGAGCATCCGCTGGCGCGGGCCGTGGCCGGCGCGGCGCGCGACGCCGGACTGGCGCTGCCGGCCGCCCAGGACGCGCGTGCGCTGCCGGGACGCGGCGTGCAGGCGCGCGTGGGGGCCGAAACGATCTACCTCGGCAACCTGCGACTGATGCGCGAACTGGGCGCGCCGGTCGAAGCCCTGCTGGACGAGGCCGGGCGCCACGAGGCCGACGGCCGCACCGTGTCCTGGCTGGCCGCCGGGCCGGACGGCGCGCCCCGGGTGCTCGGCCTGCTGGCCTTCGGCGACCGCATCAAGCCCGGCAGCCGCGCCGCCGTCGCCGGCCTGCAGGCGCTCGGCATCGAGGTCGTCATGCTGACCGGCGACAACCGCGGCAGCGCGGCCTGGGTGGCGCGCGAACTCGGCCTGACCGACTTCCGCGCCGAGTTGCTGCCGGGCGACAAGGCCGAGGCACTGCGCGCGCTGGCGGCGGACGGGCGCCGGGTGGCAATGGTCGGCGACGGCATCAACGACGCCCCGGCGCTGGCCGCGGCCGACGTCGGCATCGCGCTGGCCGGCGGCACCGACGTCGCCATGCACACGGCCGGCATCACGCTGATGCGCGGCGACCCGCAACTGGTGCTGGACGCCATCGCGATCTCGCGCCGCACCTACCGCAAGATCCGCCAGAATCTGGCCTGGGCCTTTGTCTACAACGTGGTCGGCATCCCGGTGGCGGCCTTCGGGCTGCTCAATCCGGTGCTGGCCGGCGCGGCGATGGCGCTGAGTTCGGTGAGCGTGGTGACCAATGCGCTGTTGCTGCGGCGCTGGGCGCCGGCGCCGGGTGCGGCCAATGCCGGGCCGGTGGCGCAGAGCGAAACCGGGCCGGCGCTGGTGCTGCCGCCGGCAGCGCCAGCACCCGATTTGAATATAAGCAACCCGGCGCAGCACGCGCCGCAACCCGAGGAGAAACCGATGACGTATCAATTGACTGTTGAAGACATGACTTGCAAGCACTGCGTGGGCCGCGTGACCAAGGCGGTGCAGGGCATCGATCCGGACGCCAGGGTGGAAATCGATTTGCCTACTGGAAAGGTCAGCATCGACAGCGGCGCCGACCTGGACCGGATCGCCGCCGCCATCGACGAAGCGGGATATCCGGTAACGGCGCGGGCAGGGGGCTAAGCGCGACCGGACTGTACGGGCCTGCAAGGCGCCGGGCGCGTCGCGCGAAGGTGTGAAAAGATTGCTTGCCATCATGCAAATGCCTGCGTAATCTGCCAACTTCACTTCTCGCCGGAGTTGCCCATGCCGCGGATTGCCAAGCTGGTGTATGCCTTGCTGTCCCTCTCGCTGCCTTTCGCCGCGCACGCCGCCTGCGAAGACCCCGCCAAGCCCATCGACGAACAGGGCTTCGTCCCCATCAACGGCATCGAGCAATGGGTCACGATCAAGGGCGCACGTTGCGCCAACCCCGTGGTGCTGATGGTCCACGGCGGCCCCGGCAACCCGCTCACGCCCATCGCGCACAATGTCTACGGTCCTTGGGAAAAGGCATTCACCGTGGTGCACTGGGACCAGCGCGGCGCCGGCATGACCTATGGCCGCAATGCGCCGGCCGAGGACGAAGCGCTGACGATGGAACAGTTGACCAGGGATGGCATCGCCGTGGCCGAATACCTCACGCGCCATCTCGGCAAGCGCAAGCTGCTGCTGTGGGGCAGCTCCTGGGGGTCGATGCTGGGCATCCAGATGGCGCATGCGCGGCCGGCGCTGTTCGACGCCTACGTCGGCGCCGTGCAGGTCATCGAAAGCAAGGAAAACGATACGGCGATGTACGACAGATTGATGCAACTGGCGCGCGCCGCGGGCGACCAGGACGCCATCGCCAGGCTCGAGGGCGTCGGCACGCCGCCGTGGCAGGACCCGCGCGCCTTCGGCATCGTCCGCCGCATCGACCGCAAGTACGAGGCGCGGGTCACCGATCCGGCCCCGTCCTGGTGGTGGAAGCCGGCGCCGCAATACGCGACCACGAAGTACCAGGCCGACTACACCGCTGGCGAGGATTACTCGTACATCCAGTTCGTCGGCATGAAAGGCGACGGCATCGCCTCCCGGTACGACCTGTACCGCATGGGCACCCGCTTCGCGCTGCCCGTGTACTTCGTGATGGGCCAGGAAGACCTGCTGTCCAGCCCGGCCGTGGCGCGCCGCTATTTCGACAGGATCGAGGCGCCCGCCAAGCGCTTTGTCGTGGTGCCCCGTGCCGGCCACGATCCGAACGAGGCCATGGTGGCCGCGCAGTACCAGGCCTTGCGCGAGGCAGCCGCCGCGGTACCACGCTGACCGGTGGCCGGGGACTGCGGATGGCCACTCACTGCATCGCCGAGCGCAGCGTACTGGATTCGAAATACACGCGCTGGATCTGCGGGTACATCGCCGACACTGCGCTTTCCAGCCGCACGATCGCCTTCTCGACCTCGTCGATGCGCATGCCGCGCCGGAACTGCACCGACGCCGTCAGCAGCGCCTCGTCGGGGCCGAGCTGCATCGACAGCAGCTTGTTCACGCTCAGGATGTCCGGGTCCTGCTCGAAGACCCCGCGCAGGCGGCGGGTGGCGTCCACGCCGATGCTTTCGCCGACCAGCAGGCCGCCGGTCTCGCGCGCCAGCGTGAAGGCCGCGCCCACCAGCAGCACGCCGATCAGCACCGATGCCGCCGGGTCGAAGTAGGGGTTGTCGAACAGGTGACCCAGGAAGATGCCGAGCGCCGCGATGGCCAGGCCGATCAGCGCCGCCGAATCCTCGATGAAGACCGTGAACACGGACGCGTCCTTGCTGGCGCGCATGGTCTGCCACAAGGAGGCACCGGGCTTGCGGCGCTTGTTCAATTCCTGGCGCGAGACGTTCCAGCTGTAGCCTTCGAACAGCGCCGACACGCCCAGCACCGCGTAGTTCCACATCGGGTCCTGCAGCGGCTCGGGATGGCGCAGGGCGTCGATGCCGTGGTAGATCGACAGGCCGCCGCCCAGCGAAAACACGCTCAGCGCCACGATCAGCGCCCAGAAATACATGGTCTTGCCATAGCCGAAGGGGTGCTTCTGGTCGGGCGGCTTGGTGCTGGTATGCTCGCCGAGCAGCAGCAGCAATTCGTTGCCGGTGTCGACCGCCGAGTGGATGCCTTCGGCCGCCATCGCGGCGCTGCCGGTGATCGCGGCCACGATGAACTTGGCGACGGCGATGCCGAGGTTGGCGACGATGGCCGCGTAAATCACTTTCTTCGATCCGCCCTGTTCCGCCTGGTCGTCACTCTTGCTGTCCGTCATTTTCTTAATCCAATGCTGAATTCGTATCTGCACCAGTGTAGCCAATTTGCTACGATAACCCCTGCACGGCTGGGTGCGGCCTCGGGAGCGGATGGATGAGCGTACGGAATTTGCGGCAGTTGTTGGCACCGAAGTCGGTGGCGCTGGTCGGCGCGTCGGAACGGCCGGGCAGCGTCGGTGCCACGGTATGGCGCAACCTGCTCGAAGGCGGCTTCAAGGGACCGCTGTTTCCGGTCAATCCGAAGTACGACACCCTGGACGGCCACCGCGTCTGGCACGACGTGGCGCAGCTGCCGCAGGCGCCCGAACTGGCGATCATCTGTACGCCGCCCGCCACGGTGCCCGCCATCGTGCGCGCGCTCGGCGAGCTCGGCACCCGCGCGGCGATCGTCATGAGCGCCGGCCTGTCGACCGCGCGCGACCTGCGCGGCCGCTCGATCCGGCAAGCCATGCTGGACGCCGCCAACCCTTACCTGCTGCGCATCCTCGGCCCCAACAGTTCCGGCCTGCTGGTGCCCGGCATCGGCCTGAACGCCAGCATCGCGGCCGGCGGCGCGGCCTCCGGCAGGATCGCCTTCGTCTCGGAATCGGGCGCCATGATGACCGGGGTGCTGGACTGGGCGCGCACGCGCGGCATCGGCTTTTCCAGCTTCATGGCGCTGGGCGAATCGGCCGACGTCGATTTCGGCGACGCCCTCGACTACCTGGCCAGCGACCCCGGCACCGGCGCCATCCTGCTGCACGTCGAGAGCCTGCGCTATGCGCGCAAGTTCATGTCGGCGGCGCGGGCGGCGGCGCGCAGCAAGCCGACCCTGATGCTGAAGGCCGGCCGCTCGCTGGAGTCGCCGGCGGCGGCGGCCTGCCTGTCCGGCGTGCTGGCGCGGCCGGACGACGTCTACGACGCCGCGATCCGGCGCGCCGGCATGCTGCGCGCCTATACCACCGGCCAGCTGTTCGCGGCGGTCGAGACGCTGGCGCGCGCCAAGCCGCTGTACGGCGAGCGCCTCGCCATCATGGGCAACGGCGCCGGTCCGGTGCTGCTGGCCCAGGACGCGCTGCAGTACGGGCGCGGGCTGCCGGCGCGCCTGAGCGAGGAGACCGTGCAGCGCCTGCGCGAACTGGTGCCGGAGTGGAGCGGCAGCGGCGAACTGAACCTGCGCGGCGACGCGCCGCCCGAGCGCTACCGCGACGCCCTCGAGGTGCTGCTGAAGGACCCGGACGCCAGCGCGGTGCTGATCGTGCACGCGCCCAACGCCGTGGTCGATCCGGCCGAGGTGGCGCGCGCGGTGGCGCCGCTGGCGCGCGGCTCGTCGCGCAACGTGCTGGCCTGCTGGCTGGGCGGACAGTCGGTGCTGGATGCGCGCGCGATCGCCTCGGCGGCCGGCATGCCGTCCTACCGCACGCCCGAGGAAGCGGTGAACGGTTTCCTGCAGATCGTCGACTACCGCCGCAACCAGCACCTGCTGATGGAGGTGCCGGCCTCGATCGGCGACGGCGAGCCGGACCGCGAACGCGCGCGCACCCTGGTGCGCACGGCGCTGGCACGCGGCCACTACCTGCTGTCCGACCCCGAGACCAAGGCGATCCTGGACGCCTACGGCATTCCGACCGTGCCGACGCTGTCCGCCGCCACGCCCGAGCAGGCGGTGCAGGCGGCCTCGGTGCTCGGCTTCCCGGTGGCGGTCAAGATCCTGTCGCCGGACATCGTCCAGAAATCCGACGTCGGCGGCGTCACGCTCGACCTCGACACCCCGGAAGCGGTGCGCGCGGCCACCGAGCGCATGCGGCGTCGCCTGGCGGAGCTGCGGCCGGACGCGCGCCTGGACGGCTTCATCGTGCAGGAGATGGCGAGGAATCCCCAGGCGCACGAGCTGATCGCCGGCGTCGCCACCGATCCGGTGTTCGGGCCGGTGATCCTGTTCGGCCAGGGCGGCCTGGCGGTCGAGGTGGCGGCCGACCATGCGGTGGCGCTGCCGCCCCTGAACACCGTGCTGGCGCGCGAGCTGGTCGGGCGCACGCGGGTGGCGCGCCAGCTGGCCGGCTACCGCAACCATCCGGCGGCCGACATGGACGCGATCGCCGCGGTGCTGGTGCAGGTGGCACGCCTGGTGGCCGAGGTGCCCGAAATCGTCGAACTCGACATCAATCCGCTGCTGGCCGACGCCAACGGCGCCGTGGTGCTGGACGCGCGCATGCGCATCGCGATGGCCGACCGCTCGGGCAACCCCGCGCGCAGCACGCTCGACCGCCTCGCCATCCGTCCCTATCCGGCCGAGCTGGAAGAGACGGTCGAGTGGCAGGGCGGCCGGATTCTGCTGCGCCCGATCCGCCCCGAGGACGGCCCGGCCCACATCGCCTTCTTCAACGCGCTCACGCCCGACGACGTGCGCTACCGCATGTTCGTGCGCGTGCGCGAGCTGCAGCCGGCCCAGCTGGCGCGCTTCACCCAGATCGACTACGACCGCGAGATGGCCTTCATCGCCACGCGTTCCGGGCCGGACGGCGCCGCCGAGACGCTGGCGGTGGGCCGGGTGGTGGCCGACCCCGACAACATGAGCGCCGAATTCGCGGTGACGGTGCGCTCCGACCTGAAGGGCAAGGGCCTGGGCGTGATGCTGATGAACAAGCTGATCGCCTACTGCCGCGCGCGCGGCACGCGCGAGATCGTCGGCGAGGCGCTGCCGCAGAACGCGCCGGTGATCGGGCTGGTGAAGAAGCTTGGCTTCACGGTGGGGCCGCTGGACGAGGAAGAGGGCGTGCGCAAGTTCTGGCTCGAATTGCGCTGATCGAGAATTAGTAGACAACATGGTCTAGATTGGATATCGTTGCACCTAGCGGTTGTTTTCGGTATGCCAACTTTTCTAGATCGGAATGTCTATGCTCCGTCCGCGTTTCCAGATGGCGCTGGTCGGCGCCGCGCTCGCTGTCGGCGCCGTGTTCAGCTTCAGCGGCATCGCGCGCGCCGCCGCCGCCCAGCTGTGGCCGCTCAAGCCCTTCGTGCAGTGCACGCCGGATCCGCGCATCTGGTGCGAGCCCGGCGCGGAAGGCTATGCGCGCGCGCTGGCGCCCCTGCTGCCGGCGGCGCTGCGCACGGTCGAGGATGCGCAGTACGGTCCGTTCGCCGGGCCGGTCAAGGTCTATGTCTACGCTACCATCGACACCTATGCGCGCTACGGCGGCGGGCCCGAAGCCGGCGGCAGGGTGGCCTTCGGCGCGGTCCACATGTCGCCGGTGCTGCGCGGCCAGCCCGCAAGACACGGGCCGATCCTGACGCACGAGCTGTCGCACCTGCACCTCGGCCAGCGCGCAGGAACGCTTGCCATGATGCGGCTGCCGGTCTGGTTCCGCGAGGGTTATCCGACCCTGGTGTCGGGCGGCGGCGGCGCCGGCGATGTCACGGTGGACAACGCGGTGTTCGCGCTGGTGCACGGGCGCCATTTCGAGGCCGAGGACAGCGCCACGCTGCTGGCGCCGCACAAATGGGAGTACTTCAAGCTGCCCGCGCCGATGTTCTACCGGCAGTCGGCGCTGCTGGTCGCGTACCTGCAGCGGCGCGACCCGGCCGCCTTCGCACGGATGATTGCGGCGGTCGCCGCGCGCACGCCGTTCGGGGACGCGGTACGCGGCGCCTACGGCCAGCCGCTGGCGGTCCTGTGGCAGGATTTCCGCAGCAGCTTGCGCAGCCATCCGGCCGCGCATTGGGATTTCTCTGCGGCATCGGAGAGAGCACCGGAGTAACGCGTGGCAGCAATTGCCATATTGCCGTTAGAGTAAGAATGTTTTCTTCTCTACCAGTCAATGGCATGCCCGACGATTTCAACCTCTTGAGACCGCCAGGATGGTTGCGCGCAACGGACCTGCGCGCCCGCTGCGACCGCCTGCCGCACGCCGCCGCTTGCGCCATCCTGCCGGTGTACGCCTGATGCCGATGCTGTTCCTGATCCCCCTCATCGCCTTCTGCGGCGCCTTCGTCGCCGTGTGCATGCCGTCCAACTCGCGCGTGCGGCCGGCCGCGGTGGCGGTGGGCGCGACCTTGACGGCGCTGATGCTGACGCTGGCCCAGTTCGGGCCGATCGTGCGCGGCGAGGTGGTGCGCGAGCGCGTTGCCTGGCTGCCTCAGTTCGGCCTCGACATTGTGTGGCGCATGGACGGCCTGGCCTGGCTGTTCACCGTGATCGTGCTCGGCATCGGCCTGCTGGTGCTGGTGTACGCGCGCTATTACATGTCGCGGCGCGACCCGGTGGCGCGCTTCTTTGCCTACCTGCTGGCCTTCATGGGGGCGATGCTGGGCGTGGTCCTGTCGGGCAACCTGATCCAGCTGGTGGTGTTCTGGGAGCTGACCAGCCTGACCTCGTTCCTCCTCATCGGATTCTGGCAGGAGCGCAACGATGCGCGCCGCGGTGCTCGCATGGCGTTCACCGTGACGACCGCGGGTGGCCTGTGCCTGCTGGCCGGCATGCTGATCCTCGGCCACATCGCCGGCAGCTACGAACTCGACGCCGTGCTGGCGGCGGCCGGCCGCATCCAGACCCATGTGCTGTACCTGCCGGCGCTGGTGCTGGTCGCGCTGGGCGCGCTGACCAAGAGCGCGCAATTCCCGTTCCACTTCTGGCTGCCGCACGCGATGGCCGCGCCGACCCCGGTGTCGAGCTACCTGCACTCGGCCACCATGGTCAAGGCCGGCATCTTCCTGCTGATGCGCCTGTGGCCGGTGCTGTCGGGCACCCCGGAATGGACCTGGATCGTCGGCGGCGCCGGCGTCTGCACCATGCTGATCGGCTCCTTCTTTGCCATCTTCCAGCACGACATGAAGGGCCTGCTGGCCTATTCGACCATCAGCCACCTGGGCCTGATCACGGTGCTGCTGGGGATCGGCACGCCGCTGTCGGTGGTGGCGGCGGTGTTCCACACGATGAACCATGCGCTGTTCAAGGCATCGCTGTTCATGGCGGTCGGCATCGTCGACCACGAGACCGGTACCCGCGACATGCGCATCCTGCGCGGCCTGCGCCGGCCGATGCCGCGCACCGCGGCGCTGGCCGTGGTCGCCAGCGCCGCGATGGCCGGGGTGCCGCTGCTGAACGGTTTCCTGTCGAAGGAGATGTTCTTCGCCGAGGCGGCGCTGGTGGGCGGCACCGAGGACTGGTCGATGGCGGTGGCGGCGACCCTGATGGGCATCTTCAGCGTCGCCTATTCGCTGCGCTTCATCAGCGTGTTCTTCGGGCCGCTCACCACGGAAGTCAGCCACCCGATCCACGAGCCGCCGCGCTGGATGCGCTTCCCGGTCGAGTGCCTGGTGCTGCTGTGCGTGGCGGTCGGGGTGCTGCCGCAGCGCACCGTCGGCGCCATCCTGGCGGTGGCGGCGCACGCCATCCTCGGTACCCGCATGCCCGAGTACGACCTGGCGATCTGGCACGGGCTCAACCTGCCGCTGGTGATGAGCGTGGCGGCGCTGGCCGGCGGCGTGGTGTTCTACATCTTCCTGCGGCGCCGCGCCAACCTGCGCGCGCGCAGCACGGTGCCGGTGCTGCACCGGCTGAAGGGCGCGCAAGCCTACGAGACCTGCATGCTGGGCCTGGGCGTGGCGGCCGACCGCCTGATGCGCCTGGCCGGCACGCGCCGCCTGCAGCCGCAGTTCCGCGTGATCGTGGCGATGCTGCTGATTGCGCCGCTGCTGCTGGCGCGCCCGCTGCCGCCGCTGCCGGGCGCGGCGCTGGACGATCTCGACTGGCCGTTCGCGGCGCTGTGGCTGATCGGCGCGGCCTGCGCGGTGGCGGCGGCGTGGAAGGCCAAGTACCACCGGCTGGCGGCGCTGGCGCTGGTGGGCGGCACCGGCGTCGTCACCAGCATCACCTTCCTGTGGCTGTCGGCGCCCGACCTGGCGCTGACCCAGCTGATGGTGGAGACCGTCACCACGGTGCTGATCCTGCTCGGCCTGCGCTGGCTGCCGCCGCGCCTGGCGCCGCGGGGACTGGCGCCGGTGGCGCCGCTGTCCACCCAGTGGCGGCGCACGCGCGACCTGATGCTGGCGGTGGGCGGCGGTCTGGGGCTGGCGGCGGTCACCTGGGTGGTGCTGACCCGCCCCGCGCCGGACACCATCAGCGACTTCTACGTGCACAGGGCCTTGAGCGAGGGCGGCGGCGCCAACGTGGTGAACGTGCTGCTGGTCGACTTCCGCGGCTTCGACACCATGGGCGAGATCACCGTGCTGGGCGCGGTCGCGCTGACCGTGTATGCGCTGCTGCGGCGCTTCCGGCCGGCGCGCGAGAGCGTGGCGATCCCGCTGCAGCAGGCCAGCGACGTCGACCCGGCCGCGCGCCAACAAGGTAGCATGAACCCCGCTGCGCACCAGGCCAATGCCGGCTACCTGCTGGTGGCCGGCGTGTACATGCGCTTCCTGCTGCCGGTGATGGGCACCGTCGCCGCCTATTTCTTCATGCGCGGCCACAACCTGCCGGGCGGCGGCTTCGTCGCCGGCCTGATCTTCGCCACGGCGCTGATCGTGCAGTACATGGTGGCCGGGACCGACTGGGTCGAGGACCACCTGCGCCTGCGCCCGCACCGCTGGATCGCCTGGGGCCTGGCCACCGCCTGCCTGACCGGCGCCGGCGCATGGCTGTTCGGCTACCCCTTCCTGACCAGCCACACGGCCCACCTGGCGCTGCCGCTGCTGGGCGAACTGCACGTGCCGAGCGCCTTCGTGTTCGACCTCGGGGTATTCCTGGTGGTGGTCGGCGCCACCATGCTGATCCTGCTGGCGCTGGCGCACCAGTCGCTGCGCAGCCACCGCATGCCGGCGGCCGCGGCCCGCGCGGCCCTGCCGTCGGCGCTGCCGCCCACCAAGGAGATCCTGTAATGGAAGCCGTCATTTCCCTGGCGATCGGGATCGTGTTCGGGGCCGGCATCTGGCTGGTGCTGCGCCCGCGCAGCTTCCAGGTGCTGGCCGGCCTGATGCTGATGTCCTACGCAGTCAACCTGTTCATCTTCGCGATGGGGCGGCTGTGGGTCGACAAGCCGCCGCTGACGCCCGCCGGCAAGCCCGTCGATCCGGCGCTGCTCGCCGATCCGCTGCCGCAGGCGCTGGTGCTGACCGCGATCGTGATCGGCTTCGCCACCACCGCGCTGTATTTGGTGGTGATGATCGGCTCGCGCGGCCTGACCGCCACCGACCACGTCGACGGCCGGGAGCCCGAACGATGACGGCGCTCGATCACCTGCTGCTGGTGCCGGTGCTGCTGCCGCTGCTGTGCGGCGCCGTGCTGGCGCCGCTCACGCAAGGCTGGCACCGTCTCAAGTTCGCGCTCGGCTACGCCTCGGTACTGGGCATGCTGGCCAGCGCGCTGGTACTGGGCGGGATGGCCGACGGCGGCTGGTGGGCGGACGGCATCGGCGTCTACCTGGCCGCCAACTGGGCGGCGCCGTTCGGCATCGCGCTGGTGGCCGACCGCCTGGCGGCGCTGATGCTGCTCCTGACCGCGCTGCTGGCGCTGGCGGCGCTGCACTTCGCCAAGCAGCGCTGGGGACGCATCGGCGTGCACTTCCACACGCTGTTCCAGTTCCTGCTGATGGGGATCAACGGCGCCTTCCTCACGCACGACCTGTTCAACCTGTTCGTGTTCTTCGAGGTGATGCTGGCGGCGTCCTACGGCCTGCTGCTGCACGGCTACAACGCCGAGCGCCTGCGCGCCGGCATGCAGTACATCGCGGTCAACCTGGCGGCGTCGCTGCTGTTCCTCCTCGGCACCGCGCTGATCTACGCCGCCACCGGCACCCTCAATATGGCCGACCTGGCGGCGCGCATCGCGCTGCTCGCGCCGCCGGACCTGGGGCTGGTGCAGATCGGCGCCAGCGTGCTGGCGCTCGCCTTTCTGATCAAGAGCGCCATGTGGCCGCTCGGCTTCTGGCTGCCGACCACCTACGCCGCCGCCTCGCCGCCGGTGGCCGCGATGCTGGTGCTGATGACCAAGGTCGGCACCTATGCGATCCTGCGCCTGTGGCTGCTGTGGTTTCCGGCAGGCTGGGGCCATGAGGCGCTGCTGTGGGGCGGTGCGGCGACCATCGTGTTCGGCGCCGCCGGCATGCTGTCCACCGACAGCGCCGCGCGCATGGCGGGCTATGCCGCCACCGTGTCCTCGGGCACGCTGCTGGCGGTGATCGGCTACCGCCAGCCCTCGCTGGTCACCGCCGGCCTGTATTACCTGGTCGGCTCGACGCTGGGGATCGCCGCCTTCCTGCTGCTGATCGAACTGATCGAGAGAATACGCACCCCGCGCGCGGCGATCCTGGCGGTGACCATGGAAGCGTATGCGGTCGAGGACAAGCCGGACGAGCCGGCCGGGCAGGGCGTGCCGGCGGCGATGGCCTTCCTGGCGCTGTCCTTCGCGGCCTGCGCACTGATGATCGCCGGCCTGCCGCCGCTGTCCGGCTTCGTCGCCAAGTTCAGCCTGTTCCATGCGCTGCTCAACCCGGACGCGCAGGGCGCCGACGTCGGCGTGCCCGGATCGGCCTGGGCGCTGATGGCGCTGGTGCTGGTCTCGGGGCTGGTCTCGGTGATGGCGATGCTGCGCTTCGGCGTGCGGACCTTCTGGGCCAGCGGCGGGGCAGCTGCGGCCGCGCCGCCCAGGCTGCACCGGTCGGAAGTGCTGCCGGTGGTGTTCCTGCTGGCGCTGTCGGCGGTGATGACGGTGGAGGCCGGCCCGATCTTCGGCTACCTGGGACGCGCCAGCGCCGGCATCCACCGGCCCGCCGACTACGTCGAGCGCGTGCTCGGCACCCCCGCGCTGCCGGCACCGGCCGGGGAGGTACGATGATGCGCTGGCTGCCGTTCCCGCTGGTCTCGGCCGGCCTGTGCGCGCTGTGGCTGCTGCTGAACGGGAGCGTCGAGCCGGCCCACCTGCTGCTCGGCGCCGCCACCGGCATCGCCGCGCCGCTGCTCGGGCGCAAGCTGCAGCCCTTCGGCTACCCGCGCCTGCGCGCGCCGCTGCAGCTGGCGCGGCTGCTGGCGATGGCCTCGGTGGAGGTGGTGCGCTCCTGCTTCAACGTCTGCCGCATCATCCTGTTCGCCGACTACGCGAAGGTGAATTCGCAGTTCATCCGGGTGCCGCTGACGATCCGCGACCCCTACGGGCTGGCGCTGCTGTCCTGCCTGATCAACATGACGCCGGGCACGGTCTGGGTCGAGATCCTGCCCGAGAACCACGAACTGGTGCTGCACGTGTTCGACCTGCACGACGTGCAGTGGTGGATCGCCACCATCCAGACCCGCTATGAGCAGCCCTTGATTGACATCTTTGAGACGGAGGCCCCGCGTGGCGACCCTGCTTGAACTCGCGATTACCTATGCGCTGGCGTGCGTGCTGGGTGCCATGCTGCTGTGCACCGCGCGCCTGCTGATCGGACCCTCGGCGCACGACCGCGTGCTGGCGCTCGACACCCTGTGGATGTGCGGCATGCTGCTGGCGCTGGTGCTCGGCATCCGCTCCGGCTCCGAGATCTTTTTCGAGGTGGCGATGCTGATCGCGCTGGTCGGCTTCGTCTCCACCGTCGCCATGACCAAGTTCCTGATGCGCGGGGAGATCATCGAATGACGCCGATCGAACAGCTGCCGCCCTGGGCGGCCTTGATGGCGGCGCTGCTGCTGGCACTGGGCGGCAGCATCGTGCTGATCGGCGCCATCGGCCTGCTGCGCCTGCGCACCTTCTACCAGCGCATCCACGGCCCGGCGATCACGATCACGCTCGGCGCCGCCAGCGTGCTACTGGCGTCGATGGTGTACTTCACCGCGGCGCAGTCGCGTCCCGTGGTGCACGAACTGATCATCGGCGGCTTCCTGCTGGCGACCGCGCCGGTGGTGTCGATGCTGATCATGCGGGCCGCGGTGTACCGCGACCTGCGGGCACGCAAGGCGGAGAGCGGGGCGACCGCGGGCAAGGTGTACAGCATCCCCGACGAGGAGTGAGCTCAGCGCCGGAACCGCACGTCCTCCTGCACCACCTTCGCATCCGCCTGCGCCAGTTTTGCCTTCTTCGGCTTCTTGGGCTTCTTGACCACCTGGCCGGCCGCATTGGTCTGCGGCACCCGGTGCTCGGGCTCGAAGCCGGGTTCGTCCTTGCGTTCCAGGTTCTGCTTGGTCAGCATCTCGATCGCCGCCAGCTGCTGCACCTCGTCGGCACACACCAGCGACACCGCTTCGCCCGAGGCGCCGGCGCGGCCGGTGCGTCCGGTGCGGTGCACGTAATCCTCGGCCACGATCGGCAGGTCGACGTTAACCACCACCGGCAGCTCTTCGATGTCGAGGCCGCGCGCGGCGACGTCGGTGGCCACCAGCACCCGCACTTCGCCGGCCTTGAAGCGCTCCAGCGCGCGCAGGCGGGCCGGCTGCGGCTTGTCGCCGTGGATCGAATCGGCGCCGATGCCCTTGGCGGCCAGCAGGTCGACCAGCGCGTCCACGCCCTTGCGGGTCTTGACGAAGGCCAGCACCTGGGTCCAGCCGTGGCGCTTGAGCAGGTGCAGGAACAGCTCCGGCTTCCGCTTCTTGTCGACGGTGACGATCCACTGCTTGATCGCCTTGACCGTGGTGTTGCGCGGCGACGCTTCGATGCTGACCGGATCGTGCAGCAGTTTATTGGCCAGCGCGCGGATCGGGTCCGAGAAGGTGGCCGAGAACAGCAGGGTCTGGCGCTGCTTGGGCAGCAGGGCCAGCACCTTGTCGATGTCGCGCGAGAAGCCGAGGTCGAGCATGCGGTCGGCTTCGTCCAGCACCAGGGTCTGGACGCCGTTCAGGCGCAGCGCGTTCTGGTTGACCAGGTCGAGCAGGCGGCCGGGCGTGGCCACCAGAACGTCGACGCCTTTGCGCAGCCGCATCATCTGCGGATTGATGCTGACCCCGCCGTAGGCGACCATGGTGCGCAGCGGCAGGCCGGCACCGTAGGCCTTGAAGCTGTCGTGCACCTGCTCGGCCAGTTCGCGCGTCGGCACCAGTACCAGGCTGCGCGCGCCGTTGCTGCCGACCTGGCCCTCGAGGACCAGGCGCTGCAGCAGCGGCAGGGCGAAGCCGGCGGTCTTGCCGGTGCCGGTCTGGGCGGCCGCCATCACGTCGCGGCCGGCCAGCACGGCGGGAATCGCCTGCGTCTGGACGGGCGTCGGCACGGTATAGGACAGCGTGGCGAGGGTAGCTGCGATCGCATCGATCAGGCCGAGCGAGGCGAACGATGGCGAGGACGAGGACGCGGGTGGGGACGCGGCTGAGGAAGGCGTGGGCGAGGGCGATGCTGACGACATGAGGGCGGGTCCGGTCTTGCGACGAACTGGAAAAGGGAAAAGGCGACAGTGTAACCTGCCGCGGCGGGCTGCAAGCATCCATCCCGCACATCGGCGGGAGGCGGCTCGGGCAATACCGGCGCGGCGGCTCAGGCCTGGGCCGTTACCGGACCGGCGACCGGCAGGACCGTCGTCGGCTTGACCGGATCGCGCCGGTCCTGGCAGGCGGCCAGCAGCAGGCATGCGATGGCGACCAGGCTCCAGCTTGCGGGATGCTTGTTCATGACAGTACCCTCCATGACGCTCATCCTAGCGCCGCGATCGCCGGCGTGGCGCGCGCTATCGTGCGGCAATCTTTGTTGCGTAATAGGTAGAAACTTGTGTAAGTATGTGTTGCAACGTAACGAATGCAATATTGCGTTTGTTAAACTCGACACATTCTTCCAAGAGGTGTCCCATGAAATCCATTCTCTTCGGTGTGGCGCTGAGCGCCGCCGCTCTCCCGGCCCTGGCCCAGACCAACGTCGCTATCAGCGTCGGCCAGCCCGGCTTCTATGGACAAGTGATGCTGGGCGACTTTGCGCCGGCACCGGTGCTGTACGCGCCGCAGCCGGTGATCATCGCCCCGCGCCCGCACTATTCAGCGGCGCCGGTCTACCTGCGCGTGCCGCCGGGCCACCGCCGCAACTGGTCGCGCTTCTGCGGCCGCTACGATGCCTGCGGCCGTCCGGTGCTGTTCGTGCGCGACGACTGGTACACCAACACTTACGTGCCGCGCTACCGCGACCATTACGGCCCGCGCCACGGCTACCACGGCGGTCCGGGTCCGCGCCACGAAGTGCGCGTGGTCGAGCGTATCGAGTACCGCGACCGCGGATACGACCGGGGCCCCGGCCGCGGCCACTGGGAAGACCGCGGCCACGGCGGCGGGCACGACCGTGGTCACGACCGCGGCGATCGCGGCCACGGCGGTGGACATGGTGGCGGCCACGGCGGCGGCCATGGTGGCGATCACGGCCACGGGCGCTGACCTGCGGCCAGCGGCGCCAACCGTTTTCGGCGCGCCGTAGTGTAAACTGCCTTCAATCGGCCCGGCTGTCCCGTGTGGGCGGCCGGGAGCCATTTTTCGGAGGTTGGTTTGCAAAGTGAAATCGTGATTGTGGGTGGTGGTGCGGGCGGCCTGGAGCTGGCCTGCAAACTGGGACGGAAACTCGGTCCGGGCAAGGTGATGCTGGTGGACAGCCGGCTGTACCATGTGTGGAAACCGTCGCTGCACGAAGTGGCGGCGGGTACCCTGGACATCCACCAGGAGGGCTTGTCCTACCAGATGCTGGCCCACGATTGCGGTTTCACCTTCGTGTATGGCGAAATGACGGCACTCGATGCCGGCGCTAAGCGCATCACGGTGGCGCCGGTGGCCGCCGGCGACGGCGAGGAAGTACTGCCCGAGCGCGTCGTCGGCTACGGCTCGCTGGTGATCTCGGTGGGCAGCACCTCGAACTACTTCGGCGTGCCGGGCGCGCGCGAAAACACCATCTCCCTGAACGCGACCGAGGACGCCGAGCGCTTCCGCCTGCGCCTGCTGCGCTTGCTGGCCCAGGCCGAGCGCGAGAAGGAGAGCGGCGACAAGGGAAGCGCAACCCCGCGCACCGGACTCGACATCGTCATCATCGGCGGCGGCGCCACCGGCGTCGAGCTGGCGGCCGAGCTACGCGAAGCGTCCGGCGCGTACGCCGCCTACGGCTTCAACCGCCTGCAGGTGCAGCGCGACGTGCGCATCACGCTCCTGGAAGGCGCGCCGCGCATCCTGGCGCCGCTGCCCGAGCGCGTCTCGAGCGCCGCGCTGCGCCTGCTGGAGCAGCGCGCGATCCGCGTGGTCACCCAGTGCCGCGTCACCGGCATCGAAAAGCACCAGGTCCTGGACAACGACGGCCACGTGTATCCGGCCGATCTGTGCGTGTGGGCGGCCGGCATCCGCGCACCCGAATTCCTGGCCTCGCTCGGCCTGCCGACCAACAAGGGCGGCCAGATCGAAGTCGACGGCCACCTGCGCGTGAAGGACGTGCCGGACGTGTACGCGCTGGGCGATTGCGCCGCCTGCATCGACGGCAAGGGCAAGCCGGTGCCGCCGCGCGCCCAGGCCGCGCACCAGCAGGCCGACTACCTGCTGAAGACCTTCATGAACAAGGCCAGCGGCTATCCGCCGCAAAAGAACCCCTACGTGTACCGCGACTACGGTTCGCTGGTGTCGATCGGCCACCAGACCACCGTCGGCAGTCTGATGGGCTCACTGCGCGGGGTGAGCTGGTTCGTCGAAGGCTTCATGGCGCGCATCATGTACCTGAGCCTGCACCTGATGCACCACAAGGCCATCATGGGTTCGGTGCGCACCGGGCTGATGGCGCTGGCGCGCTTCCTGATCCGCAGGACGACGCCGCTGGTCAAGCTGCACTGAGTGTTTCGCAGCCGGCCAGCCGGCGCGAAAAACGGCGCGTCGCCCCTGCGAAGGCAGGGGCCCAAGCTTGCGTGCTCAGCCGACGCGCTGCCGATGGACTGCGGCCAACCCGTGCTCCTGCCTTCGCGGGAGCGACGCGGTCGAGACGGCTCTATATCTTCAGGCCTGGTGCGGCAGGATCAGCGTCAACGCCGCCCCGCCTTCCGGTCCCGGCCCCAGCGTCAGGGTGCCGCCCAGCAGCCGCGCGCGTTCGCGCAGCAGGCGCAAGCCATGGTGGCGCATCGCGTCGCCGACGCCATCGCCCGGCCCGACGCCGTTGTCGCGCACCGTCAGCATCGCCTGGTCGCCGTCGTCGTCCAGGATCACGTCGACCTGGGTCGCCTTGGCATGGGCCAGCACGTTGCGCAAGCCTTCCTCGGCGGCGCGCAGCAGGGCCACGCCCTGCGCACGGGAATAGTCGGGATCTTCGTCGGGCAGGCTGGCACGCGCCTTGATGCCGTGTTCGTGGCCCCATTCCTGTACAAGTTCCGCGATGGCCGCCTTCGGCCCCAGGAATTCGAGCTTGTCGTTCCACAGGGCCAGCTGCATCGTGCGGTTGGTCTCGATGATGTTGTTGAGCAGCGTCTTCATCTGCGCGGCGCGGTCGCGCTGCGGTTCCGGCAGGTGCTGCGAGAGCAGGGCCAGGTGCATGGTCAGCGCGGTCATGGACGAGCCGAGGCTGTCGTGCAGCTTGCGGGCGAGCTGGCGCCGCTCGTCATCCCAGCACGAGGTCAGGTGGCCGAGCAGTTCGGCCAGTTCGGCGGCACGCGCCGCGGGGTCGGCATCGGCGTGTCCGTCGTGCTGGGAATCAGGCTCAGCCTGTTGTGATGCTGGAACTTTCATAAATGCCATCAATTTATGTTTCCATGGATGATACAACAGCTTGGCACACGGTGGCGCGCAGGAAGCCGGCAGTGTGTGTTGCCGTACAGTGTATTGTCGTATTTCGCGCGAAGCTGAGGGCTCAGGCTGCACACCGGCCATCCAACTGAAAGGGAAATCATGACTGCGAAATCGACCCAAACCGTCAGCACCCAGGGCGGCATGCCCGGCGCCCAGGATGCCATCGCACTGCTGACCGCCGACCACCGTGAAGTCTCCGACATGTTCGAGCAATTCGAGAACCTGAGCGACCGCGCCAAGGCCAGCAAGGCCAAGCTGACCGAAAAAATCTGTAACGCACTGATCGCCCACACCACGATCGAGGAAGAAATCTTCTATCCGGCCGTGCGCGAAGCCGTCAAGGACGAAGACATGGTCGACGAAGCCGTCGTCGAGCACGCTTCGGCCAAGGACCTGATCCAGCAACTGAAGGAAATGAATCCGGACGACGACCTGTACGATGCCAAGGTGAAGGTGCTGAGCGAGCAGATCGAGCACCACGTCAAGGAAGAGGAAGAAGAAATGTTCCAGAAGGCCAAGAAGAGCGGCCTGGACATGATGGCGCTGGGCCAGGAGATGGCCATGCGCAAGCAGGAGATTCTGGCGACGCTGTAAGGCGTTAGGCGTTAGGCGTTAGGCGTTAGGCGTTAGGCGTGAGCCGTGAGCGGCTAGCAGCTAGCGGCTAGCAGCTAGCCGCTAGCCGCTAGCTGCTAGCAGTAAGCAGTAAACAGTAAGGCAAAGCACCACCACGTCGTCCCCGCGAAGGCGGGGACCCATACTGATTAACAGAATTCGGTATTCCTGAACGGCTTATAAAGCTTCAGAAGTACGGATTTCGGTCACTCTGCATGGGTCACCGCCTGCGCGAGGAGTCGTTTCCGGCAATGCCGGGAACGACGTTTTGGTGAGCTCAATTTCAAGTAAGCTCAGTTTTCAAATAAGCTCGCTTTTCAGGCGACCTCAGTTCGCCGCCTGCCCAACCGGCTCGCCCAGCTGGTCCAGCAAGGCCGCCAGCTCCACCGGTTTCACCAGGTGCAGGTCGAACCCGGCCTCCAGCACCCGTTTCTGATCCTCGGCCAGCCCGTAGCCGGTGAGGGCGATCAGCCGGATCTCGCGCGTGTCCGGCGCCTGGCGCAGCCGGCGCGCCACTTCGTAGCCGTCGATGCCCGGCAGGCCGATATCGACCAGGGCCACGTCCGGACGCTGCGCAGCGGCCATGCGCACGCCTTCCAGGCCATCGCGCGCCTGCACGACCGGGTAGCCGAAGGATTCCAGCATGGTCGCCATCATCTCGCGGCCGTCATCGTTGTCTTCGATCAGCAGGATGGTCGGCTTGTGGCCGGCGGCTTCGATGCGGGCGGTGTCGTCCTGGGTGGGGGCCGGCTCGGTGCGCGGCAGGCGGATCTGGAAAGTGCTGCCGCTGCTGCTGCCGGCGCTGCTGGCGTGGACCTTGCCGCCATGCAGCTCGACCAGGCGCCGCACCAGCGACAGGCCGATGCCGAGGCCGCCCTGCGAGCGGTCGATCGAGATCGCGCCCTGCACGAATACGTCGAACACGTGCGGCAGCAGGTCGGGCGAGATGCCGACGCCGGAATCGCGCACCGTCAGCACCACGTCCTCGCCCTCGGGCGCGATGGCGATGTCGATGCTGCCGCCGGACGGCGTGTATTTCAGCGCATTGTCGATCAGGTTGGTGGCGATCTGCTCCAGGCGCGTCGGATCGCCGTCGACCCAGCCCGCCTGCAGGTCGGCGCTGATGCTGTAGCCGGCGGTGCGGCCGGTGGCGCGGAAGGTGTCCAGGCAGGCGGCAACCAGGGTCGAGATATCGATCTTCTTGCGCGACAGCAGGATCTTGCCGGACATGGCGCGCGACAGATCGAGCAGGTCGTCGACGATCCGCGACAAGTGCTGGGTCTGTCGCTGGATGATCAGGCGCGCACGCCCGACCGACTCGGCCCCGGCGCCCGGCATGCCCAGCAGCGACGAGGCGCTGCTGATGGCCGACAGCGGATTGCGCAGCTCATGCCCCAGCATGGCCAGGAACTCGTCCTTGGCGCTGCTCTTGGCCTCGGCCGCGCGCCGTTCTTCCATCTCGCGCACCAGGCGCTTGTTGGTGGCGGTGAGTTCGGTGGTGCGCTGCGACAGCTTTTCGGCCTGGCGCTTGAGCTGCTCGTTCTTCATCGCCAGCGCCACGAACACCTGCACCTTGGCGCGCAGCACCTGCGGGATCACCGGAGTGAACATGAAGTCGGCGGCGCCGCGCTGGTAAGCCTTCAGGCGGTCGATCTCGTCGGCCAGGAAGGCGGTCACGAAGATGATCGGGATGTCGGCCGAGCGCGGGCGCTGGTGGATCGCCTCGGCGGTCTCGAAGCCGTCCATGCCCGGCATGTTGACGTCCAACAGGATCACTGCAAAGTCGTTGCGCAGCACCTGGCGCAGCGCATCCTGGCCGGAACGTGCGGACAGCACTTCGTAGTTGCTTTCTTCAGCCCATTGCTCGAGCAGACTGGTCAACGCCAGCAGGCTGGCGGGATCGTCATTGACGACGAGAATCTTCGGTTTGTCGGAGTGGGACACGGCGTTTGTGCTGGGCGTCAGTACAGGTTGTGCAAACTCTGGAGGATATCAGAGGATGCTGAGATGCAAAAAAATTTCACAATAAGTGTTGCAACAAATCATGATATCACGGCTCGATAGAGTCAAAAAATCAATCGTGCGCGGCTGCCATGGGCCATGGTTCGGTGCCGCACATACGCTTTGCATCCCCTGTGCGATATTGGAAACGTGTCTGATTCAACCGTGTCAATGGAGAGACAGGCGCCAACTTGAAAGGACAGACATGAATATTCAAATTATCGTAAACGACACCCATCACGACAAATGCTTCCGCGAACTCGTAGGCGCCCCGGTCACCGCCCTGCGCGGCATGACCGAGCAGCAGGCGCAGGCCCTGCGCGACGCCTTCGGCATCACCACCATCGGCGACCTGGCTGAACTCAAGGTCGTCAAATGGGCCCGCGCGATCCGCACCATGGCGGGCGCGGAAGCCGAGCCGACCGAATCGGTCGCCAAGGAAGCCCTGCTCGACGACGCCGTCGAAATGACCTTCCCGGCCAGCGATCCGGTATCGGTGCAGTCCAGCATCACCCGTATCGAAGTGGCACCAGAAAAAGTGGACGCCAGCACCGACCACCAGGCCGCCACCTCGATCGAAGCGCACAACGAAGAGGCTGCCGGTACCCGCGCACTGGGTCCGGGCGGCGAGCGCAAGGCCGGCGAAGCGTAACCGGCATCGTATCTCGACATCGGCGCAGCCGTTCGCGGCTGCGCCTTTTTTGCGTCCGCCGGCAGGGCAGGCAGGCTGGATGGCGCGGTGTTCATGATGTCGTCGGCTCCCATCGTGGCGACACGGCAGATTGGCGGCACGCTCGCATTTACATTTGTAAAGCAGACTCATCCTAATACAGAGGATTGCCGTCGGTACCCCGTCAAACATTTCGTTACACTTTGCGTGCAACGAACAATAAAAATGCCCACGTGAAAGTGGGCATTTTTACTGGGCAGTTGCGACGGTCTCAGCGGTGCTGGGCCAGCTCGGCCGGCGCCACCGTCGAGGGCGTCGGCGGTGCCGGCTTGACCGCCTGGGCTGCCTGGCGCGCCGCGCTGCCGTTGGCGCAGAAGCGGTTCTTGCCGGCGCGCTTGGCTTCGTACAGCGCGTAGTCGGCGATGCTGATCAAGTCCGACACCGTCTCGGCGTCGTCCGGGTACAGGCTGATGCCGATACTGGTGGACAGCTGCAGCGTCAGGTCGTTGATGAAGTAGGGCTCGGACAGTGCCTCGACCAGCTTGGCCGCTGGACCCTGTGCATCGGCCAGGCTGTGCACGTCGCCCAGCACCACCATGAATTCGTCGCCGCCCAGGCGCGAGACCGTGTCTTCCTTGCGCGAATTGGCCAGCAGGCGCTGCGAGACCAGCTTCAGGATCTCGTCGCCATAGGCATGGCCATAGGTGTCGTTGATCGCCTTGAAGCCGTCCAGGTCCAGGTACATGACCGCCGCCTTGTGGTGGTTGCGGTTGGCGTGCTGCAGCGCGGTCTCGATGCGGTCTTCCAGCAGGCGCCGGTTGGGCAGGCCGGTGAGGGCGTCGTGCAGCGCGAGTTCCTGCTGGGCACGGCTGTATTGGGCCAGCTCCTTGTAGAGCAGGCGCACTTCCAGCATGTTGTGGATGCGTTTGTGCACTTCGAGCAGGTCGAAGGGCTTGCTGATGAAATCGCGCGCGCCGGCTTCCAGCGCCGCGATCTTGAAGCTCGGTTGGGCCGTCAGGGCCAGGACCGGCAGATAGCCGCCCTGTTCAATTTCCTTCAGACCCTTCATGACCTGGAAGCCGTTCAAGCCCGGCATCTGCAGGTCGAGCAGGATCAGGTCGTAATTATGTTCTCGATGCAACGGGCAGACCTGCTCGGGCAGCATCGTGGAACTTACGTCGGAATAGCCTTCCTCCCGCAATATCTCTTCCATCAACTCGATATTGTCTGGCGAATCGTCCACCACCAGGATTTTGGCGTTCAAAATGTCTTGTCGGCTCGGCATGCGTACTCTCGTGAAATCAAGGTCGGCATCGTTTTCTATCTTACATGGATACCAACTCAGCGCAACATAGTGGAGTCTAGCAAAACAATAAGAATTTCTTGTAGGACAGCATCCCGTGCGGGGGTAGGAGCAGCAAGTCGCTCGCTAACGCACGCCATTTCGACCAAACGTCGGCGCTGCGGCCCGATTGACCAGCGGTGCCGATGGGCCCACCACCGACGCCACCGTCGCGATCAGTTCGCTCGGTTCGACCGGTTTCGAGATATGCGCCGAGAATCCCGACTCGAGCGCGCGCAGCCGGTCCTCGGAGCGCGCGAACGCGGTCAGGGCGATCGCCGGCACCTGGCTGCCTTCCTCGCGCGGCAGGCGGCGTACCCAGTCGAGCAGCTCGAAGCCGTCGACTTCGGGCATGCCGAGGTCGCTGATCAGCAACTGCGGCGGCGCTTCCTTGAACAGTGCGATCGCTTCGCGCGCGCTGTCGGCGATGCGCACGGTGGCGCCGCAATCGTTCAGGATGCGCTTGATGAGTTCGCGTGCGTCGCGGTCGTCGTCGACCACCAGCGCATCCACGCCGCTCAGGTCGAGCACCGTCATTTCCGGCGTGCTCGGCGCCGGCAGGATCATCGCGCTGCGGGCGGCGGCGCGGCTGGTCAGCGGCGCCTGCTGCTTGGCCAGCGGCAGTTCGATGGTGAAGCTGGCGCCCTGGCCTTCGCCCGGGCTTTCCGCACGCACCGTGCCGCCGTGCTGCTCGATCAGCTGCTTGACGATCGCCAGGCCCAGGCCGAGGCCGCCATGGCGGCGCGTCATCGAGGCGTCGCCCTGGCGGAAGCGCTCGAACACGTGGGTGATGAATTCGGGGCGGATGCCGGCGCCGTTGTCGCGCACCGTGATCAGGACGTTGCTGTCGTTGCGGGACAGTTCGATGTCGACCTGGCCGTCGCGCGGCGTGAACTTGATCGCGTTCGACAGCAGGTTCCACACTACCTGCTGCAGGCGCGCCGGGTCGCCGGCCACCATGCCCGCATCCATCGCGTAGCGCTTGCCGATGCGGATGTTCTTGGCGTCGGCCGCCGGACGCACGGTTTCCACCGCGGCGTCGATGAAGCTGGCCGGGGCCACCGTCTGCATGTCGAGCAGCACCTTGCCCGAGGTGATGCGGCTCATGTCCAGCAAGTCCTCGATCAGCTGCGCCTGCGAGCGGGCGTTGCGTTCGATGGTCTGCAGGCCGCGCTGCAGGTCGTTCTGGTCGCGGCTGCCGCGGCGCAGCACCTGGGCCCAGCCCAGGATCGCCGACAGCGGCGTGCGCAGCTCGTGAGACAGCGTGGCCAGGAACTCGTCCTTCATGTTGCTGACGCGCTCGGCCTCGGCGCGCGCCAGGCGTTCGTTTTCCAGCAGCACCTTGCGTTCCTCGGCGGCGCGCTGGGCCGCCTCGTACAGGCGCGCATTGTCGATCGCGACCGCGGCCTGGGCCGCGATGCCGCGCACGATGCGCTCGGTGCGTTCGCTGAACACGCCCGGCTCGGGGTGGCCGAAGAACATCGTGCCCAGCGTCTCGCCGGAATGGGCGACCACCGGCACCGCCAGATAGCTGCGCAGCGGTGGATGGGCGCTCGGCTGCGCCTGGAAGCGGGCGTCGCGCATGATGTCGTCGGAGCGCAGCACGCTGGTGCCGGCGATGGCCGGGCTGAACAGGCCGCTGGCGCCGGGTTCGCCGAAGGCTTCGAATTCGTCGGGGCTGGCGCTCGACACCGTGAACAGCGAGAACATGTTGCCGCCGGCGCTGTCGGGCCCGTGGTACAGGAAGGCGCCGTGGCGCGCGCCGGCGATGCCGGTGGCGGCATCGGTGACTGCCTGCAGCAGCGAGCGCAGGTCGCGCGTCGAGGCCAGCGTGGTGCCGGTGCTGTTGAGCAGTTCGAGCACGTGCGACTCTTCGCGCAGCGCCTGCTCGGCGCGCTTGACCTGGTCGACATCGGTGTTGGTGCCGAACCAGCGCAGCACCTGGCCGTTGTGGTCGCGCACCGGATTGCCGCGCGTCAGGAACCAGCGGTACTGGCCGTCCGCGCCGCGGATCGGAAATTCCATCTCGAACGGGTCGCCGCTGCGCAGCGAGGCCTGCCAGCGCTCCAGCACCGCCGGCAGCACGCTCGGCTCGCAGGTATCGCGCCAGCCCCAGCCGATCACCTGGTCGGGCGTGGTGCCGGTGTACTCGAACCAGCGTTCGTTGAACCAGACCATCGCGCCGTCGGCCTGGGCCATCCAGGCCAGCTGCGGAATCGTGTTGGCCAGCGCGCGCAGCACTTCCTCGCTCTGGCGCAGCGCATCCTCGGCGCTGCGCCGGGTGCTGATGTCCTGCACCACGCCGGTCATGCCGAGCAGGCCTTCGCGCCGTGCCGGGTCGGCATAGTCGGCGCGGCCGACCAGCGCGATCCAGCGCGGGCTGCCGCCGCTGTCCGGCAGGCGGCATTCGAGTTCGAGGTCGCCCTGGCCGGCGAAGGCCTGCGACACGGCGCGCCGCACGCGCTCGCGTTCGCCCGGCTCGAGGCGCGCGCGCAGCTCGCTCCAGGTGAGCGGTGTCTCGGGCGCCAGGCCGAGGATGGCGGCGGCGCGTGCGCCGAGCGTCACGCGGTCGCTGGACGCGTCCCAGCGCCAGTCGCCCAGGCGCCCGGCGGCCAGCGCCACCTGCAGGCGCGAATTGCCGAGCACCAGCGCGTGCTGGTCGGCCTTGCGCCGGTTGATGTCCTGGAAGTACAGGGTCAGGCCGTCCGGCGACGGATGGGCGCGCACTTCGAACCAGCGCTTCAGCGCCGGGTAGAGGAATTCGCTGATCGCGGTCTCGCGCGCCGCCATCGCGTGGCGGAAGATGCCCTCCAGCTGGCTGCCGCACAATTCGGGGAAGGCGTCCCACAGCGAACGGCCGACCAGGTTGGGGCGGGTCTTCTGCAGCGGCGCCAGCATGTCGAGCGCACGCCCGTTGATGTAGGTGATGCACCAGTCGTGATCGACCGCGCAGAAGCCGTCGCTCAGGCTCTCGAGCATGTTTTCCATGCGCTCGCCGGCGCGCCGCAGCGCGGCGCGGGCCGCCAGCAGTTCCTGCGATTCGCTCGAGGCGGAGGCGGGCGCGACGGCGCCGAGGTCGTCGTGATCCTTGCTCACTGCGCCCCCTCCTGTCTGCGGAGCGCGGCTGTGCGCGGTCCGCACGTGCCGCTCGGCCCGGAAGAGGGGTGGATGCTGCCGGTAGGCTGACTCTGGATCATTGTTTGTGGCTCTGCGCACGGGGCTGCCTGCCGCGCGGGGTGCGTGGGCAGTCCCGCCCTGCGCGCGTGGCAAGCCGTAAGCCGATTCTAGCCCAGCACAGGCGCTTTATCGCACACCGTTGACCCATGGCGTCAAGCACGCCCCGGAAGTTGCGCCGCGACCCCGTCCAGCGCTGCCTGCAGCTGGTCGAGCTCATACGGTTTTTGCAGCGACAGATACGGGAACTCGACGTGGCGCAGCAGCGTGTCGCCGTAGCCGGAGGCGAAGATCACGCGCATCGCCGGCGCATCGGCGACCGCGCGCCGGGCCAGGTCGACGCCCGACATGCCGGGCAGGCTGACGTCGGTGAACAGGACGTCGTAGCGGTTGGCCGCCAGGCGCTCCAGCGCATCGTTCGGGTGGCCGACGCCGTCGGCTTCGTGGCCGAAGGCGCGCAGCATCTCGCACACCAGGTACTGCGAATCCAGGTTGTCCTCGACCACCAGGATGTTGAGCGGGCCGCCGGCGCCGCCGTCCTGCCCCATCGACAGGGACTGCTCGGCCGCCGCGAGCGCGCACAACACGCCTTCGACCGCGCCGCTGGCGCCGCGCACCGGCGTGAAGTACAGGTCGTAGGGCAGGTTGCCGGCATCGCTGCCGGCAAAGCCGAGGCTGCGCGCGGCGGCGACTGCCGATTCGCCCTCCCAGGCGCGGGCGAATTCGTCGCCGGCCGCGGCCAGCGGCGGCGGCAGCACCGGCGGCACACTACCGCCCGGCAACTTGCCGTAGGCGGGGCCTGCCAGGTCGGCATAGGCGGCGTTGAACAATACCGTCATCTCGCGCCCCCACACCAGCAGCATCGGCAACGGCGTATTGAACAGGAGGTCGGCCGCCAGGCGCAACGCCTGAGGCCAGGCGTCGGGCGCGCCGAGGCGGGACGCGGACCAGTCGAACGAGCTGGAGGAGAGGGCTGACTTACCGGTAGCGGACATGGGGGACTATAAATATTGTTATAGAAATAAAAAGAGGAAGCATCGTACACTAAAACCGGCAGGGGGTGAGGCACGCCTGACCGGCATGCGGCCGATGTGCGGCGGTATGCTGGTTGCATATTTGCAACGGCGACTTGTCGTTGATTTTGCGGCACAGCATAACCGGGCTGGAGGCCGCAATGAAGGCGTGTCGCCTGAGCGCGGGGCAAAAAAAAGCCCGCTGCTGGAGCGGGCTGAATCTATCCTTGGAGGAGAATAGAGGAGACAGGTTCATAATGCTGCATCGCAAAAAACAAATCCAATTTAGATTTCCAATGACCGTTATTGATTTAATAAATGGGCCGGCGATAGCGGGCGATCGTGGAGCACGCTTGGTGCACTAGAGAAAATGTTCTACGATAGCAAAATGTATAAAAACCCTACGCGGCGGTTTGCGTTTCCTGCTGTCCTGTCCGGACTGCGGCCGCGTGTCGCCGGCATGGCGCTGATGTGCTGTGCCACGCTCGCTGCGGCGCTGTGTGCCAGTGCCGCCATCGTGGCGCCGGCGCGGGCGCAGGTGCAGAGCGCCGGCAACGGCTCGACGCTGGAGCGGCGCGTCAAAGCCGCCTTCCTGTACAAGTTCCTCGGCTATGCAGAGTTTCCGCCGGGCGCCTTTCTCGACGGCGCCAGCCCGGTGACGATCGGCGTGGTGGGTGCCGACGACCTGGCTGCAGACCTGGCGCGGGCAGTGGCCGGCCGTACCGTCAACAACCGGCCGGTGCAGGTGCGCATATTGCGCGAGAACGACGTGCAGGTGCCGCTGCACCTGCTGTTCGTCGGCGGCATGGACCCGCTGCGCGTCGGGCGCACGGTGCGCCAGGCCAGCGCCGCGATGCTGGTCGTGACCGAGTGCGAGGACGGGCTGCGGCAGGGCAGTGTGATCAATTTCCGGGTCATCGACGAGCGCGTGCGTTTCGACGTCTCGCTCGACGCGGCGGAACGCAATGGCATCAAGCTCAGTTCGCGTCTGTTGACGGTGGCGAACCGGGTGCAGAAAGGAGTGCAGTAATGAGTGCGCCACACAGCGCGGGAACCGGCATGCCGGCAGGCGCGCGCGACAGCGGCACGGTCCGCAGCAAACTGATCCTCATGGCGGTATCGACCACCTTCGTGGCCCTGCTGGCGGCCGCGCTGGCGATGCTGCTGTTCGACCTGCGCGCCTTCCAGCGCTACTGGACCGACGACCTGGTCACGCAGGCCGACATCGTCGCGCGCGTGACCGCGCCGGCGCTGGCCTTCAACGACGACGAGACGGCGCGCCAGAACCTGGCCGTGCTCAAGGTGCGTCCGCAGATCCTGGCAGCCGCCATCTACAACAATGCCGGCACGCGCTTCGCCAGCTACGAAGCCGTCCCGGGCCAGCAGTTCCCGGCGCGCGCCGAGAGCCCCGGCTACCGCATCCAAGGCGGCGAGGTGGCGGTGTTCCGCAGCATCATCGAGAACGGCGAGCTGGTCGGCACCGTCTATCTGCGCTCGCGCTACGGCCTGGTCGAGCGCCTGCTCAGCTATGGCGCGATCCTGGGCGCGGTGATGCTCGGCGCCCTGGTGATCGCCGGCCTGGTGGCCTCGCGCCTGCAGGCCGCCATCACGCGCCCGCTGGAAACCGTGACCAACGTCGCGCGCCAGGTGATGCAGCGGCGCGACTTCACACTGCGGGTGCCGGGCAACGAGCGCGGCGAGATCGGCGTGCTGATCGAAGCCTTCAACGACATGCTGGCCGAGATCGGTCGCCGCTCGCACGCGCTGCAGGAATCGAACGCGACGCTGGAACACGAGATGCAGGTGCGCCAGCGCGCGGAAGGGGCGCTGCTGGTGGCCGACCGCCGCAAGGACGAGTTCCTGGCGACCCTGGCGCACGAGCTGCGCAACCCGCTGGCGCCGATCCGCACCGGCCTCGACATCCTGCGCCTGCGCAGCGGCGACGCCCAGGCGACCCAGCGCGCTACCGACATCATGGAACGCCAGCTGCGCCAGATGGTGCGCCTGGTCGACGACCTGCTCGACGTTTCGCGCATCAATACCGGCAAGTTCACCATCAAGACCGGCCGCGTGGAGCTGAAAGCCGTGGTCAACGACGCGCTCGAGGTGGTGCGTCCCTACATCGAACTGCACGGCCACGAACTGGTGATCGACTTGCCGGACCGTCCGGTATTCCTGCACGGCGATGCCACGCGTCTGGCGCAGATCCTCTCCAACCTGCTCAACAACGCCGCCAAGTACACCAACCGCGGCGGCCGCGTCAGCCTGAAGGCGACTGTCGAGGACCGCACCCTGGTGGTGGTGGTGGCCGACACCGGCATCGGCCTGGCGCCGGACATGCTGCACACCGTGTTCGAGATGTTCGTGCAGGTCGACTCGACGCTCGAGCGCTCGAATGCCGGCCTGGGCGTCGGCCTGTCGCTGGCGCGCAAGCTGGTGGAGCTGCACGGCGGCGCGATCGAGGCGCACAGCGCCGGCCTGGGCCACGGCAGCCAGTTCGTGGTACGGCTGCCGATCGTGGTCGATCCGGAACTGCCGGCCAAGCCGACCCCGGCCGCCTTCATCAGCGCCGAGACTTACCGCATCCTGCTGGCCGACGACAACGTCGACTTCGTCAACAGCATCGGCGCGCTGCTCACCGCGATGGGGCACAGCGTGGTCATCACCCACAACGGTCCGGACGCGCTGGCCGCCGCCAAGCGCTTCGCGCCGGACTACGCCTTCCTCGACATCGGCCTGCCGAAGATGTCGGGCTACGACCTGGCGCGCGCGATCCGTGCGCTGCCGTCCGGGGCGATGACGGTGATGATCGCGGTCACCGGCTGGGGCCAGGAAAAGGACCGCCAGCTGGCGTTCGAGGCGGGCTTCGACCACCACATGGTCAAGCCGGTGCGCTTCGAGCAGATCGAGGAAATCCTGAGCAACCGCAGCATCATCAAGAAGTTACGCACCTGAGTGCGCACCTGAATCCGCGCTTGGGCGCATGGCGATAAAAAAGCGGAAGCGCGCGCGCTTCCGCTCGTCGCTTCGGACGGGCTGGCGCTCAGGCCTGCCTGCCCGACCTGCGGCGCCGTGCCAGGACGCCCAGCAGGCCGAGGCCGCCCAGCATCAGGCCATAGGTTTCCGGCTCCGGGACCGGCGCCAGGGTGACGGCACCGCCGAAGGCGGCGGACTGGGCCGACACCACGTTGCCGCTGACCTGCAGGTAGTAATCGCCGGCGGGCAGGTTGTTGCTGTACACCGTCCAGACATCGGTGGCGCCCGAATGCCATTGCGTCCCATCGCTCACCGCATTGCCCGCCGCCGTGTAGACGGACAGGCCGGTGATGTCCAGGCCGGTATCGATCGAGTCGCTGCTCGAGCCGACGATGGCATTCAGGTTGCTGCCCACCGTGCCCGACACCGTAAAGGTGAAGCGGTCGGCAAAGGTGGCGCCACCGTTGTCCGCAGCAAATACGTCGCCGAAGTAGCCACTGCCGTCGGTCAGGCTCAGCGCCTGCGGGGTATTGCCGATGTTCTGGGCCAGGACGGCCGACGATCCGAACGATGCAGTAGCGAACACAACAGCAGCAATCAGAGATTTCTTCATAGTGTTACCTCGCACAGAAACAGCCGCGTCATGCAGCTTGGGTTTCAAGGATCGGGGAGCTTCATGCTAGCAAACCCGCCATAAAACGCACGGGATTTCAATGATAGGCTCGGTTCTGGGAAGAATATGCTCCTGTTCACTGATTGCTGAGAAAACACGTCCGCGGGCACCCGCTCATAGGGCAGCTGGCTGGTTGGGGTGGGCATACCATGCCGGCCGAGGCGTACGGCTTTCTATAGGTAGGCGCAGTCCTACCTGATGGCGCGTTGCCGTCCTCTGCAGAGCTCGCCATGCTTTGTCGAGCAGGGGTAAGTTACCCGTTGCAATGGCTGAGCTGCATCCCCGGCGCTGGAAAGAAAAATGGCCCAGAAATTTCTTTCTGAGCCATTCATCTTGAAGAAGTTGGTGCGGCTGGCAGGAATCGAACCCACGACCCCTTGGTTCGTAGCCAAGTACTCTATCCAGCTGAGCTACAGCCGCCCGAGGCACGCATTATAGCGAGGTTTTGCCGTTTGGCAAAGTGCCAATTGCTGCGCCCTGGCGATCTTGCCTGCGCAATCGGTCCGTGCGAATCCCAACGGGCAAGAGGCCGTGCGACGGTTGTCGTGACGGCCTGCGCTGCACGGCCCAGAAGCGCAAGCCGCGGAAATCGATTCGCGTTATCCAATCTGGAGGGGAAAAGAAAAATGGCCCAGAAATTTCTTTCTGAGCCATTCATCTTGAAGAAGTTGGTGCGGCTGGCAGGAATCGAACCCACGACCCCTTGGTTCGTAGCCAAGTACTCTATCCAGCTGAGCTACAGCCGCCCGAGGCACGCATTATAGCGAGGTTTTGCCGTTTGGCAAAGTACCAATTGGCGGGCATCCCGCCATCGTCCGTACAAAGAAAAATGGCCCAGAAATCGCTTTCTGAGCCATTCATCTTGAAGAAGTTGGTGCGGCTGGCAGGAATCGAACCCACGACCCCTTGGTTCGTAGCCAAGTACTCTATCCAGCTGAGCTACAGCCGCCCGAGGCACGCATTATAGCAGCGACTGCCGTGATCGCAAAGCCAATGTTGCTATCCTGTGCCGCAGGCTCGGCTTTGCGGTGCGACAGCGAACCCGTGGGCGATTTGTGTCGGAATGAAGCGAACGCGTGCCATCTGCCGCGCCTGGGGATTTTTTTCGATGAGTTGCTTATATAAAAGGGTAGGGTAGAAACATGATCTGGCTCGATGCGGCAAGAGTCGTCTCCATCTTTGCGGTCGTCTTCCTGCACGTGGCCGCCACGGTCGTCACCGGGCGCGATCTCGGCAGTGCCGACTGGTGGTACGGCAACCTGTACGATTCCCTGGTGCGCTGGTGTGTCCCGGTGTTCATCATGATCAGCGGGGCGCTGCTGCTGGGGAACGGCAAGGGAGAAGCGGTCGGCACCTTCTATCGCAAGCGGGCGATGCGCATCCTGGTGCCGTTGCTGGTCTGGACCGTGGTATTCCTGTTCTGGCAGGGCGAGCAGGCCAGGTTTTCGCTGGCCGGCCTGGACCCGGCCGCGGTCGTGCGCCGCATCGCCAGCGGCAAGCCGCATTACCACATGTGGTTTCTGTTCATGATCGTCAGCCTGTACCTGTTCACGCCCTTCCTGCGCATCCTGGTGCGTCACGCGACGCGTGCCGAACTGTGGCTGCTGGTGGCGCTGCTGTTTGCGATCGCCGCGCTGCACGAGCTGTTCGATGTCTTCGTCGACCGCGGCGTGAGCCTGTTCGTGTTCTGGTTCCTGGCCTACCTGCCGTATTTTCTGTGCGGGCACCTGATCGCGACCAGCACGCGCAGCGTGCCCAATCCGGTCCTGCTGGCCGTGTTCTGCGCATCGGTGGCCTTGACGGCGCTCGGCTGCTACTACCTGGCCGGCAGCCAGGGGCTCGAGCACGGCTTGTATTTCTATGCCTACCTCAGCGTCACCGTCATTCCGATGTCGCTCAGCCTGATGTGGATGTTCAAGATGCGCAGCTTCGACAGCGCGTCGGGCAGGGTGTTCAGGCGGCTCTCGGAACTGACGCTCGGCGTCTACCTGATCCATCCGGTGTTCCTCGAATCGTTCCGGCGCTTCGCCTTCCGCCAGGAAGAGTTCCATCCGCTGTGGACGGTGCCGGCGGTAGCGGCCGCCGTGTTCGCGGCGTCGCTGCTGTTCGCCTTCGTGGTGTACCGGATTCCGTACCTGAAGCGGGCAATATGAAAGGGCGGTCCGGAAAGAAAAATGGCCCAGAAATTTCTTTCTGAGCCATTCATCTTGAAGAAGTTGGTGCGGCTGGCAGGAATCGAACCCACGACCCCTTGGTTCGTAGCCAAGTACTCTATCCAGCTGAGCTACAGCCGCCCGAAGCACGCATTATAGCAGCGGTTTTCGGATTGGCAAAGTGCCCAGCTTTCAGGCGTGCGCGGCACGCCGTTCGTCGCCATCCGGCGCCGAAAAGAAAAATGGCCCAGAGATTTCTCTCTGAGCCATTCGTCATGAATAAGTGGTGCGGCTGGCAGGAATCGAACCCACGACCCCTTGGTTCGTAGCCAAGTACTCTATCCAGCTGAGCTACAGCCGCCCGGAGAGAATTATAGCAGTGGCATCCTGAATCGGAAAGTCTTAATTTTACGCAACAATTTACTCGGCACCTCATGCGGTTCTGGTAGATTAGCCGTTCGTGCCCTGCCACCCGCCCTTATGTCACGTTTCATCCCGACCCTGTTCCGATGCCTGGCCGTCGCCGTGCTCGCGTTCGGCCTGTGCGGCCCAGCCGGCGCCGGCGCACCGCGCAGCCTGCGCTTCCAGCATCTCGGCGTGGAAGAGGGCTTGCCGCAGGAATCGGTGCTGACCATCCTGCAGGACCGCACCGGCTTCATGTGGTTCGGCACCCAGGCCGGGCTGGTGCGCTTCGACGGCTACCGTGCGCGCGTGTTCCGCAACGACCCCAACGGCAGCGCCACGCTGCCCGACAATTATGTGCTGGCCTCGTACGAAGACCCGGACGGTCGCCTGTGGTTCGGCACGCGCGGCGGGCTGGCGCGGTTCGACGCCGCCAGCCAGACCTTCGTGCGCCAGAACCTGTCCGGCGGCGATCCGGGCGCACGCAGCAAACCCGTCAGCGCCATCATCGGCGACGGCAAGGGCGGGCTGTGGATCGGCACCGGCGACGGCCTGGTCCATATGGATCGCGACGGACGCCAGCGCATCTTCTACCACGGTCCCGGCGCCGCCGGCAGCCTGCGCGACGACCGCGTCACCGCCCTGGCGCTGGACGGCCGGGGCGGGCTGTGGGTCGGCAGCGGTGCCGGTCTCGATTATCTGGCGGCCGGCACCGACGGCTTCGTCCACTATGACGTCGCCGGCGCCGCCGACGATGTCCGCCGCAACACGATCAGCGCATTGTCGATGGGACCGCGCGACACGCTGTGGATCGGCACCGCCGCCGGCCTTGTCGCCTGGCGCCTGGAAGGGACGGGCAACGCGCTGTCGATCCGGCCCCACCGCGTCGAGGCGGGCGAAGGCATCGGCGACGTGCACGTCAGGCACCTGTACCATGACCGCGGCGACAATCTCTGGGTCGGCACCGATCTGGACGGCCTGCGATGGCGCGACCCGGCCAGCCAGCGCTTCGTCAGCTACCTCAACCAGCCGCTCGACCGCCACACGCTGTCCGACAACCAGGTCGGCGCGATCTGGGTCGACCGCACCGGCACGCTGTGGGTCGGCACCATGTTCGGCGGCGTCAACCGCGCCGACCTCGCCAGCGGCGGCTTCGGCCGCTTCGACCTGGTGCCGGCCCAGCTGGCCGAACCGGGCACGCGCAAGATCCGTTCGGTCGCGGTGGGCGCCGACGGCCGCCTGTGGCTGGGCACCACCGGCTCCGGGCTGCTGCACCTGGAGCCGGTCAGCGGACGCGTCGAGCATTTGCGCCACGACCCGGCGCGGCCGGGCAGCCTGCCCGACGACGTGATCATGTCGGTGCTCCCCGGGCGCGGCCGGCTGTGGGTCGGCGCGCCGAGCGGCCTGTCGTGGCGCGACCCGGCCAGCGGCCGCTTCACCCCGGTCCCGCTGGGCGGCGACGTCGGCGCCAACCACATCCAGTACCTGATGCTGGACCGCGACGGCGCGCTCTGGATCGCCACCCGCGGCGGCCTGTACATGCTGGGCACCGACGGCAAGACCCTGCGCGGCTGGCGCCACGACCCGGCCGATCCCGCCAGCCTGGGCGACAACTACGGGTTCGCGCTGCTCGAAGACCGCCAGGGCGCGATCTGGATCGGCACCGAGAACGGCCTGGACCGCTTCGACCGCGCCAGCGGCACCTTCACCCACTTCCGCCACGATGGAGGCTACCCGCTCAGCCTGCGCCACAACCGCGTGTACACGCTGTTCGAGAGCGCGCGCGGCGAGCTGTGGGTCGGTACCGCCACCGGCCTGCAGCGCGTGGAGCGCGAACCCGGCGGCGCGGTCAGCTTCCGCTTTTTCCCGGTCACCGAAGGACGCGAGCAGGTACCGATCGGCGCCGTGCTGGACGATGCGCGCGGCCAGCTGTGGGTCAGTACCACGATCGGCCTGACCCGGCTCGACCCGGCCACCGGCAAATTCAAGACCTACAGCACCAAGGACGGCCTGATCGACGGCTCGTATTTCGTCGGCTCGGCCGCGCGCGGCGCCGACGGCGAGCTGCATTTCGGGGGCGTCAACGGCATGACCTCGTTCCAGCCCGAGACGATCCGCGACAACCCGTACCCGCCGCCGGTGGCGATCACCGACTTCCTGGTGTTCAACCGCCCGCGACCCCTCGACGGGGCGGTGAGCAGCGCGCGCGAAGTCGACCTGAGCTACAAGGATTCCGTGTTCACGCTGGAGTTCGCGGCGCTGCACTACGCCGACCCGGCCGCCAACCGCTATGCCTACCGCCTGCGCGGCTTCGACCGCGACTGGACCGATACCGGCGCCGGCAAGCGCTTCGCCACCTACACCAACCTCGATCCCGGCCATTACGTGTTCGAGGTACGCGCCGCCAACAAGGACGGCGTGTGGAACGAGCAGCCGGCCAGCCTGGCGATCACGATCGCGCCGCCGTTCTGGATGACCTGGTGGTTCCGCCTGCTGGCCGCGCTGCTGGTGCTGGGCAGCGCCTTCGCGATCTACCGCCTGCGCATCCGGGTGCTGGTGCAGCAGACCGAGCGTCTCGAACGCCAGGTCGGCGCGCGCACCGCCGAACTGGTGCTGCAGAAGGACCGCGCCGAGCGCCGCAAGCAGGAAGCCGAGGCGCAGAAGGAAGCGGTCGAAGAAGCGCGCCGCACCGTGGCGCTGCTGTCCGACATCGGCCGCGAACTGACCGCGAACCTGGACAGCGAAGCGATCATGGACAACGTCTACAACCAGGTGTGCCGCCTGATGGACGTCGGCGTGTTCGCGATCGGCGTGGCGCGCGCCGGCGGCCTGTACTATCCGTTCGCGATGGCCGGCGGGCGGCGCATCGACTACCCGCAGCGCCGCGGCGCGCGCGTGCTGCGCCTGGCCGACTACTGCCAGCGCAGCGGCAACGAGATCCTGATGGACGAATTCGCGCAGGAGGCCGCGCGCTACCTGCACGATGCCGGCACGGTGGACGAGGACGCCGATGCCGAGCCGGCGCCGCGCTCGCTGATCTGCGTGCCGATCGCGGTCGGCGCGCGCGTGCTGGGCGTGATCACGGTGCAGAGCGAGCGTCCGGGCGCCTACCGCGACGTCCATCTCGACATGCTCAGCACCCTGGCGGCCTACGTCGGCGTGGCGCTCGACAATGCCGACGCCTACCGCCAGCTGAAGGAAACCCAGGCCCAGCTGGCGGCGGCCGAAAAACTGGCCTCGCTCGGCTCGCTGGTGGCCGGGGTGGCGCATGAACTCAACACGCCGATCGGCAACAGCCTGCTGATGGCCAGCACGCTGCAGGAAAAGACCGCGGCGCTGGCCGGCCGCTTCGCCGCCAACGACCTGAAACGATCCGACCTCGAAGGCTGGATCGCCGCCGTGCGCGAAGCCAGCGACCTGATCGTGCGCAGCCTGCACGCCGCGGCCGACCTGATGAACAGCTTCAAGCAGGTCTCGGTCGACCAAGCCAGCACCCAGCGCCGCCGCTTCGAGCTGGCGCGCGCCTGCCACGAGATCCTGGCGACGATGATGAACCAGGTGCGCCGCGCCGGCCACACGCTGACGCTCGACATCGAGCCGGGCATCGAGATGGACAGCTACCCGGGGCCGTTCGGCCAGGTCCTGATCAACTTCGTCAACAACGCGCTGCTGCACGCCTTCGACGGCGCCGGCGGCACGATGACGCTGTCGGCCGCGCGCCTGGACGGCGACCGGGTGCGCATCGTGTTCCGCGACGACGGCCGCGGGATCGCGCCGGAACACCTGGCACGCATCTTCGACCCCTTCTTCACCACGCGCATGGGGCAGGGCGGGACCGGACTCGGGCTGAACATCGCCTGGAACATCGTCAGCACGCTCCTTGGCGGAACCATCCGCGTCGACAGCGCGGTGGGCGAGGGGACGGTGTTTACGCTCGAACTGCCCTTGCGGCCCGCGGAGGTGGTGGAGGTGCCGGCATTGCCGTAGGGTGGGCTCCCCGAGCCCACGCGGAAGCCGGCGTCACGCGAACGTCAAGCGTGGGCTCGGGGAGCCCACCCTGCGTCCTGCGCGTCGAAATTATCCGACCACGTTCTTCGGCGATCCGGCGACAAATGCCTCGATGTTATCGACCAGCATATCCGCCAGCGTTTGCATCGCGCCGCCCGACGCCCACGCCACGTGCGGCGTCAGCACGAAATTCGGCAGGCGCAGCTGCAGCAGCGGATTCTCCGGCACGGGCGGCTCCTTGCTCAGCACGTCGAAACCGGCGCCGGCAATCGTGCCGTCGCGCAGGGCCGCGGCCAGCGCCGCTTCGTCGACCAGCCCGCCGCGCGCGGTGTTGATCAGGATCGCGCTCTGCTTCATCGACGCCAGCTCGCGCGCCCCGATCATGTTGCGGGTCTGCTCGGTCAGCGGCAGGTGCAGGCTGACCACGTCCGCCGTCGCCAGCAGGTCCGCCAGCGGCAGCTGTACCACGTCGCTGTCCGTGACCGGCGAACGCGACGCCACCGCGATCTCCATCCCGAACGCGCGCCCGATCTGGGCCACGCGCCGTCCCAGCGCGCCGTAGCCGACGATGCCGAGGCGGCTGCCGGCCAGGTCGCCGATCGGGTGGTCGAGCAGGCAGAAGCGCGTCGAGCGTTCCCATTTGCCGGCCTCGACGTCGGCCGCGTAGGCGCGCAGGTTGCGGCGCACCGCCAGCATCAGCGCGAAGCAGTGTTCGGGCACCGACACCACCGAGTAGTCGCGGATGTTGGCGACCACGATCCCGCGTTCGCGGCAGGCGGCCAGGTCGACGTTGTCGGTGCCGGTGGCGGCCACGGCGATCATCTTCAGGTCCGGCAGCCGGGCCAGCTCGGCGGCGCGCAGCGGCACCTTGTTGGTGATCGCGATCGTGGCGCCGCGCAGGCGCTCGACGACGTCGTGCTGGGCGGTGGCCGGATAGTCCTGCCACTCGTGGTCGAAGGCGGGGCGGCGGACGGTGGCGATCAGGCTGTCGCGGTCGAGGAAGACAATACGGTGCATGGCGGTTCCCGGAACATGGAACCCGTATTGTAAAGTCAAATGCGGGGCGAAAAAAAAGACAGGGCGAAGTACCCTGTCTTTCCGAAAATGGGGGGCTTGAGCCGCTGGGCTTATTTTGCTGCAGCCGTGTCGGCTTTCTGGTCTGCGTGCGCTTCGGCCTTGTCGGCGGCAGCGTCAGCTTTGGCCTTTTCGGCCTTCTTGTGGGCTTTGGCCTTGGTCTTGGCGGCGTCGGCCTTGGCGACGGCGACGTCCGACTGGGCTTCGGCGGCTTTCTTTTCTACCTTGGCATCGGCCTTGGCGGCCTTCTTGGCCTCCTTGGCGTCGGCCTTGGCCATATCCTTGTCGGCCTTGGCGTCTGCCTTGGTCGCCTGCGTCGTCGTCGTGGTCGGCGCGGTGGCGGTCGACTGGGCGGCGAATGCCGAGGTGGCAAACAGGCCTGCGATCAGGGTAGCGACGATTTTGCTCATGGCGGTGTTTCCTTCAGGTTGTTGAAGTTATGGGACGATTCCCGTGCTGCTGGTCAAAAAACGCTGTCCCGCCAGCGCCGGTTGACACGATTACATACGCTTACAACCTGATCGCAAAACATTTATTTAGCCACTGCCGCACCGGCCAGCTGCGCCACCGCCGCCAGCGTGGTCTGGGCCGCGTTCAGGCCCAGCAGGAAGTCCTCGTCGGTGTAATTGGCGAACAGGTCGGTCGGCTGGTGCCAGTGCGGATTCCAGCCGGCGCCGATCTGCATGCCGCGCTCGTTCTCGCGCAGCGAGATCGACGGCACCAGGTCCATGAAGGGCGTGGAATCGGTGTTGGTCATGTGCTGGCCGACCGCCGCCGGGTAGTGCGAGGCGTATTTCTCGTTGGCGGCGCGGAAGAACCAGGCCAGCTTCTGGGCGCCTTCGGCCTGCTTGGCGGTGGCCTGGAATTCGATGTTGACGTCGGCTTCGCGGCGCTGGGCGGCGGCCGGCACCGCGAGCGGCTGGCCTTTGGCATCTAGCACCGGCTTGCCGGCGGCGTCCAGTTTCGCGACCGGCATGCCGTGGTCGAACATCATCATGTCGTGCTGGATCATGCCCAGCCAGCGCGGTTCCGGATAGCGGCCCGAGCCCTTCGGCGATTCGATGCCCTGCAGGTGGCGGCGCTGCTCGACATAGGCGGCGGCGCCGTTCAGGCCGGTCTCTTCGTTGTTCCACAGCGCGAAGCGGATGCTGCGCTCGGTACTGACGCCGGGCGCGTTCAGGATGCGCGCCAGTTCCATCACCAGCGCGGTGCCGGAGCCGTCGTCGTTGGCGCCTTCGCCGTAGCCGAGGCCATCCATGTGGGCGGCGACGATGTACATCTCGTCCGGATGCTTGCTGCCGACCTTGGTACACACCACCTCTTCGCGCGGGCCGCCGTCGGGCGAGGGCTGTTCCGCGTTCAGCGCGCGCAGGCGCTCGTCCGGCTGGCGCAGCGGATCGCTGTTGACGCCGATCGGGCCGCGCGTGCCGAACAGGGTGCTGCCGCCTTGCCCGGACGGGCCGGCACGGCCGCCGCCGGTGGGCGCCGGACGCACGCGCGGCGCCGGCTTGTAGACGTAGTGGATGCGTTCGGTGGCGCAGCCGTAGGATTTCAGCTGGGCTTCGATCCAGTCGAGCGCCTTGCGGTTGCGCTCGGTGCCCTGCTGGCGGTCACCGAAGCGGGTCAGTTCCTTGATGGTGGCCTTGTAGCGCTGCAGGTCGAGCTGGCCGACCAGGGACGCGACCGGGTCGGCGGCGGCGGGCGCGGCCTGCGGCGGCGTCGGCGCCGCAGTCTGGGCCATCGCCGGCAGCAGCGTGCAGGCCAGGGCGAGCGGAAGGGCAAGTGCGAGGGCGGGGCGGATGGTGTTCACGGAACCTCTTGTCGTCGGAAATAGGGTTGCAGGCAGCCGTTAATATAGATGAGATTGCATGCACGTTGAATGTTTGACAGTGGAAATTATTCCAACCATACTTTGGTGGCAACTCTTACCCCATCACAACATCGACGCCAAAGAGATCCACCGTGAGAAAAACAAAGTTTGCGCTCCTGATCCTTGCCGCTTTCGGCACCACCCACGCCGCCTGGGCTGCCCAGGCCGGCGCGCCGCAAGCCGCGGCCGCCCGCATCGAAGCCAGCCACCTGTCGCATGACGTGAAGGTGCTGTCCTCGGACGAGTACGAAGGCCGCGCCCCCAACAGCGCCGGCGAAACCAAGACCGTCGCCTACATCACCGAACAGTTCATCCAGGCCGGCCTGCAGCCGGGCGGCGACGTCGTCAACGGCAAGCGCGGCTGGACCCAGGACGTGCCGCTGGGCCGGTTCGAGATCAAGGGACCGGTCACGCTGAGCTACAGCGACGGCAAGCAGGTCCAGAGCCTGACCCAGGGCGAGGAAATCGCGCTGCGCGCCGCCATGACCGGCGCCAAGAGCGTTGACTTCAAGAACGCGCCGCTGGTGTTCGTCGGCTACGGCGTCACCGCGCCGGAACGCAAGTGGGACGACTTCAAGGGTGTCGACCTGAAGGGCAAGCTGGCCGTGGTGCTGATCAACGACCCCGACTTCGAAACCGCGAAGGGTAACTCCGGCGAGTTCGGCGGCAAGGCCATGACCTACTACGGCCGCTGGACCTACAAGTTCGAAGAGATGGCGCGCCGCGGCGCGCTGGGCACCATCATCGTGCACGAGACCGCGCCGGCATCCTACGGCTGGGCCACGGTGAAGAATTCGAACACCAACGTCATGTACGACATCGTGCGCACCCATCCGACTGCGGCGCACGCGCCGGTGGAAGGCTGGATCCAGCGCGACCTGGCCAAGACCCTGTTCTCCAAGGCCGGCCTGGATTTCGACAAGCTGAAGACCCAGGCGCAGGCGCGCTCGTTCAAGCCGGTCGAGCTGAAGGGCGTGACCCTGTCCGGCCACTACGGCGTCGACGCCCAGGTGATCACCTCGAAGAACGTGGTGGCGCTGCGCCCGGGCAGCGAGCGTCCGGACGAATACGTGATCTACAGCGGTCACTGGGACCACCTCGGCATCGGCCTGCCAGATGCGAAAGGCGACAAGATCTACAACGGCGCGGTCGACAACGCCACCGGCATCGCCGCCCTGCTGGAACTGGGGCGCGTCTACGGCAATGCGCCGGCACCCAAGCGCAGCGTGGTATTCCTGGCCGTGACCGCGGAAGAAAAGGGCCTGCTGGGCTCCGAATACTATGCGTCGAACCCGGTCTACCCGCTGGCCAAGACCGTCGGCGTGCTGAACATGGATGCCCTCAGCCCCTACGGCAAGACGCGCGACTTCACCATCTCGGGCAACGCCAAGGTCGACCTGCTGGACCAGCTGGTCGCCAAGGCCAAGACCTATAAAGTGAGCTACGCCCCGGACCCGAAACCGGAAGCCGGCCACTTCTTCCGCTCCGACCACTTCCCGTTCGCCAAACAGGGCGTGCCGGCGATCTCCTTCGGCTCGGGCGAGACCTGGGAAAAGGGCGGCGTCAAGGCCGGCAAGGCGGCCGAAGAGAGCTACGTGACCAACAACTACCACCAGCCGTCGGACGAGTGGCACGCCGAGTGGACCTTCGAAGGCATGCAGCGCGACCTGGAGATGCTGTATTCGCTGGGGCGCGACCTGGCAGAGTCGAAGAGCTGGCCGAACTGGGGCAAGGACTCGGAGTTCCGGGCTGCGCGCGACAAGACGGCGGGCGAGCGCAAATAACCGGGTCTGTCCCGAAATGCTGTCGCAGATACCACCGTTAGCCTAAAAACCGTCGCCCCTGCGCAGGCAGGGGCCCAAGTTGCTTGCAGTACGTCTGCGCTGAAAACTTGGGCCCCTGCCTGCGCAGGGGCGACGTTTACAAGCCAACGTTTCTCGGAACGTAGCTGCCATATCGCTCACCCGCCACGGTTAGCTGCCGAACAGTCCCGCCCGCACCCCCGCCGTACACTGCGTCATCATGAGCCTGACCAGGTGACGCCATGTCCGACGCACTCAAGCTGTACAAATCCAAACGCGATTTCACGATCACCTCGGAACCCGCGGAAGGCGGCGACGCCAGCAAGGGCGCGCTGACCTTCGTGATCCAGAAGCACTGGGCCACGCGCCTGCACTACGACTTCCGCCTCGAGCTGGACGGCACCATGAAGAGCTGGGCGGTGCCGAAAGGCCCCAGCTACGATACCCACGACAAGCGCATGGCGGTCCACGTCGAGGACCACCCGATCTCGTATTCCGACTTCGAAGGCACGATCCCGCCACACCAGTACGGCGCCGGCAAGGTGATCATCTGGGACAAGGGCACCTGGGAGCCGATCGGCGACCCGCGCCAGGGCTTCGCCAAGGGCGAGGTCAAGTTCGAGATCCACGGCCACAAGATGCGCGGGCGCTGGGTGCTGGTGCGCATGAAGGGCCATGGCGATGACAAGCAGGAACCCTGGCTCCTGATCAAGGAAAACGACGAGTACGCGCGCCCGGCCAGCGAATTTTCCGTCATCGACCAGTTCCCGGACAGCGTCAAGGACCTGCCGATGCCGGCCGGGCCGGGCGAACAGGGTGCGGCGCGCGCCAAGGTGGCCGAGCTGAAGGCCGAGGAAAAGGGCAGCACGCCGGCCAAGACTGCCGCGAAAGAGGCCAAACCCGCGGCGAAAACTGCGGCCAAAACTGCGGCCAAACCCGCCGCCAGGCCGAAGAAGGGCGCGATGCCGGACGGCGCCGTCAAGGCCGACCTGCCCGAGACCCTGAACCCGGAACTGGCCACGCTGGTCGACGGCCCGCCGCTCGATCCCGCCGAGTGGATCTATGAGATCAAGTTCGACGGCTACCGCATGCTGACCCGCATCGAGGGCAAGGACATCCGCCTGATCACCCGCAACGGCAACGACTGGACCGACAAGCTCGCGCCGCTGCAGAAGGAAATCGCCGGGATGAAGCTGCCGGACGGCTGGTACGACGGCGAGATCGTGGTCCACGATGAAAACGGCAAGCCGAACTTCAACCTGCTGCAGCTGGCTTTCGACGGCACCAACAAGGCGCAGATCATGTATTTCGTGTTCGACGCCCCGTACTTGAAGGGTTACGACATCCGCAACGTGCGCCTGGACGAACGCCGTCCGCTGCTCGAAGAGGCGCTGGCGAAGAAGCCCTCCGAGATGGTGCGCTTCTCGGCCGAATTCGGCGACGATCCGACGCAGCTCGTCGTCGCCGCCTGCCAGGTCGGCCTGGAAGGGGTGATCGGCAAGCGCCGCGATTCGCGCTACGTGACGCGCCGCTCGCCCGAGTGGATCAAGCTGAAATGCGGGATGCGCCAGGAATTCGTGATCGGCGGCTACACCGATCCGAAAGGCTCGCGCACCGGCATCGGCTCGCTGCTGCTGGGCTACTACGACGACCAGGGCGTGCTGCGCTATGCGGGCCACGTCGGCAGCGGTTTCAACGGCGCGTCGCTGCGCCACCTGCGCGAGGTGCTGGAAGCGATCGGCACCGACGAGAACCCGTTCCCGCCGCGCGCCGTGCCCGGCCGCAAGAGCCACTGGGTCAAGCCCGAGCTGGTGGCAGAGGTGAGCTTTTCGGAATGGACCGCCGCCGATGCGATCCGCCACCCGGTGTTCCAGGGGCTGCGCAAGGACAAGCCGGCGCGCAGCGTGGTGCGCGAGCAGGCCAAACACGTAGAGGAGGCGCAAGCCATGAGCGCATCGAACGAAGCGGCGTCCGGCGCCGACGCCAAGCCCAAAAAGTCCGGCCGCGCCAAGGCATCGGCGGCTGCCGCCGCAGAACTGCCCGAAGGCATGCCGTCCACCTTCAAGGTGACCCACGGCGAGCGCGTGATGGACGCCGAGAGCGGCGTCACCAAGCTGGACCTGGTGCGCTACTACGCGCTGGTCGGCCGGCTGATGATGGAACACCTTGAAGGCCGCCCGGTATCGCTGGTGCGCGCGCCCGAGGGCGTGGGCGGCGAACTGTTCTTCCAGAAGCACGTGACGGACACACGCAAGATGCCGGGCGTGGTCCAGATGGACCAGAAGCTCGATCCCGAGCACCCGAGCATGACCCGGATCGCCACCGTGGAAGGGCTGCTGTCCAGCGCCCAGTGGAACGTGGTCGAGATCCACAGCCAGAACGCCACCGCCGACCATTACGAGACCCCGGACCGCATCGTGTTCGACCTCGACCCGGGCGAGGGCGTCGAGTGGGCGCAGGTGCAGGAAGGTACCCAGGTGGTGCGCGCCTTCCTGCAGGAGCTGGGCCTGAACCCGTTCCTGAAGACCAGCGGCGGCAAGGGCCTGCACGTGGTGGTGCCGATCAAGCCGAAACTGGACTGGGACACGGTCAAGGATTTCGCGCACGCGATCGTCAACCACCTCACCAAGACGCTGCCGGACCGCTTTGCGGGCAAGAGCGGCGCCAAGAACCGCGTTGGCCGCATCTTCATCGACTACCTGCGCAACGGCCGCGGCGCGACCACGGTCTCGGCCTGGTCGGCGCGCGTGCGGCCCGGCCTGGGGGTCTCGGTACCGGTGCGCTGGGACGAGCTGCCCGGGCTGACCTCGGGCGCGCACTGGACCGTGCGGACGGTGGAGTCGCGGCTGGAAGAGGGGAATGCACCGTGGGCGGATTATGCCGAGAGTGCGACGACCCTGACCAAGGCGATGAAGACGCTGGGGTACAAGCCGGGGAAGAAGAGCTAGGACACTGTAGTAGCGCCACGATCGCGCCGGATCGTAGCCGGCGCCCTCCGCACGTCGTCCCTGCGAAGGCAGGGACCCAAGTTCGACGAGCAGTCGGTAACGCTTGCAAATTGGGTCCCTGCCTCCGCAGGGACGACGTTGGAGACAGCGGCGCAATGTCCGCGTTAAGCCTCCGACGTCTTCTCGTTCCTGAAAATCCCCCGCACATTCATCGCCAGCAAGCCCGCCTGCAGCGCGATCAGCGCCCAGGCTTTGTCGTGCACGCCCCAGACGATCCACAGCAGATTGCTGAAAATGAACGTATAGAACCCGAAAATCCGCCGGTTGGCACGCCGCGCGCCCACCAGGAAGGCGGCGCACAGCGTGACGACCATGGCGGGCCACTGCAGGAAGTCGATCAGCGTATCCCAGTCCACTCAGGCCGCCTTCCGGCGCCGTGCCGGCGCCTTTTCGGTGCTCGCTGCGGTCGACTTCGCGGCAGTGCCCTTGGCAGCGGTCGCGGTTTTGGCGGCGGCCGTGGTGCGCTTGGGCGCGGTCTTGGCAGGGGCCTTGGCGGCGGCGCCCGTACGCTTCGATGCGGTGCCGGCGCTGGCATGCGCGCTGCTGCGCGCGGGCGCCTTGCGTGCGCGCGGCGGCGGCGTGTCGTCGGCGTCGTCCTCGTCGTCGGCCGGTTTCCGCGACTTGCGCGGCGGCGGATCGTCGTCATCGTCGTCATCGGGCGCGGCCCTGGCCGGCTTCTTGCCCAGGCTGGCCTGCAGCAGCGAGACCAGGTCGATGACGTTGCTCTTGGCCGGCTTGTCCTGTTCCGGCTCCGGCTCGGTGATGGTCTTGGTCTGGTTGGCGGCGATCTTCTTCTTGATCAGCGCCATGATGTCTTCGCGGTAGGTATCGTGGTACTGCTGCGGCTTCCACTTCTCGCTCATGCCTTCGACGAGGGCGCGCGCCATCTGCAGTTCCTTCTCGGTCACCTGGGCCGCCTTGGAATCGGCGTCCGGGATTTTGAGTTCGTCGGTCGGCCGGATCTCGTCCGGGTAGCGCAGCGTGTTGAGCACGATGGTGTCGCCCACACATACCAGCGCCGCCAGGTGCTGCTTGACGCGGATGACAACGTTGGCGATGCCGATCTTGCCGACGTCGCGCAGGGTCTCGCGCAGCAGCGCATACACCTTGTCGCCGCCCTTGCCGGGTGCCAGGTAGTAGGGCTGCTCGTAATAGATCAGCGGGACCTGTTCGGCATTCACGAAGGCCAGGATGTCGATGGTCTGGGTCGCTTCCGGATTGGCGCGGCGCAGGTCCTCGTCGGACAGCACGACGTATTCGCCGTCGCTGTATTCATAGCCCTTGATGATGTCGTCCCAGGACACTTCCTTCCCGGTGTTCTTGTTGTAGCGCTTGAAGCCGATCGGCGAGAAGTCGCGCCGGTCGAGCATGTTGAGGTCGAGACCGTTGTCGCTGACCGCCGGGTACATCTCGACCGGGATATGCACCAGCCCGAAGCTGATCGCGCCTTTCCACATGCTTCTCGCCATCACCGTTCTCCTCTGGTAGGGCCTCGAACGAGCTACTGCGCGGCCGCATGCGCGGCCTGCGATGCTCGCCGTACCGGATGTACGGCTGCGCTTCTCGGCCACGCCTGCGGCCGCTCGCTACGCTCGTTCGAGGCCCCTATACGTTATTGTTTACTCACCCACTGAGCCGGTGATCGGCAATACGACTCCCGTCACATAACCCGAGCACACGCTCGACGCCAGGTAGACGTAGGCCGGCGACAGCTCTTCCGGCTGGGCCGGGCGGCCGAAGGTGGTGGCCTGGCCGAACTTGGCGATGTCTTCCGGCGACTGGTCGGCCGGGTTCAGCGGGGTCCAGACCGGGCCCGGTGCCACGGCGTTCACGCGGATGCCCTGCTCGAGCAGGTTGGCCGCCAGCGACATCGTGAAGGCGTGGATCGCACCCTTGGTGGTCGAGTAGTCGAGCAGCTTCTTCGATCCCTTCAGGCCGGTGACCGAGCCGGTATTGACGATGGCGGCGCCGCGCTTCATGTAGGGCAGGCAGGCCTTGGCCATGTGGAAGTAGCCGTAGATGTTGGTCTTCATGGTCTCGTCGAAGCGGTCTTCGGTGAGGTCGAGCAGCGAATCGGCGTGCTCCTGGAAGGCCGCGTTGTTGACCAGGACGTCGAGGCGGCCGAACTTGGCCACGATCTGGTCCACCGCCTGCTGGCAGAATTCCATGTCCTTGACGTCGCCGGCGACCGTGACGCACTGCTGGCCTTCGGCCTCGATGTAGCGCTGGGTCTCGGCCGCATCCTCGTGCTCGTTCAGGTACAGGATGGCGACGTCGGCGCCTTCGCGGGCGAACAGGATCGCCACCGCGCGGCCGATGCCGGAGTCGCCGCCGGTGACGATCGCCACCTGGCCGGCCAGCTTGCCGCTCCCCTTGTAGCCCTCGGCCATGAATTTCGGCTTCAGTTCCATCTGGGCTTCCAGGCCCGGCTTGGCCAGGTGCTGGGACGGGAAGTCGCCCGCGGGTTGCTGCACACCGGTCTGCGCGGCCTTCTGCTCGCTGCCGCCGGAGCTCGAGCCCGACCCGCTTTTCTGCTTGCTGCCGTCCGCCTGGTCCTGGCGGTTCTGGATTGCCTTCTGCTTGTTCGCTGCGTCGTCCTGAATGGCCATGTTGCCCTCCTTGTTCGTGATCCTTTCAGTATTCCCTTCACGGCTGGCCGGCTACCGTGCGCTTCCACACACATGCAGGTATTTGTCCCCGATGCGGGTGCTTTGTGGCAAACTTCTGGCCGTAACGAAGGATTCGGGGAGCCGAGATGCAGGGCGAGCAGTTGGATGGTCGAGATGAACGCAGCAGGAGCGCACTGTATGTGAGCCCGATGGGGCAGCGGCGCGCCGACTTCGGCGATGCCTGCGGCGCGCTGTTCGGACAGCTGTACCTGGCGGACGGCGCCGACAGTGCGGCGCTGCGGCTGGCCGAGCAGCAGCCCGACCTGCTGGTGATCGATCTGGAGCGCTTCGAGCCCGGCATCGACCTGGCCGCGCTGGGCGCCCTGGTGGCGCGCCGCAACGGCGCCCCGACCCTGCTGCTGTGCCCCTATGCGAACGCGCGCTGGCTGCCGGCCCTGATGGCCTTCGGTCCGGCCGCGTATGCGATCACCCCGATCGAGAACGATGCGCTGTGCGCCGCCGTGGCGCGCCAGCTGGCTGCCCCGTCCCATCCCGATGCCGATGCAGCCGCCGTTTCCGATACCGGCCGCCTGCGCGGCCTGCTGGCCCTGCGCGGCCGCGTGCAGGCCGCGGTGCGCGCGGCCGACGACGTGCAGGGTCTGGCCGAACGCCTGTGCCAGGCACTGGTCGAATGGCCCGGCGTGCTGCACGCGGCACTGTTCCACCTGAAGGAAGACGGCGACCTCCAGCTCGAAGCCCAGCAGGGCAGGGAAGGCGGCACGCCGCTGGCCCTGGGCAGCGTGCTGCAGCGCCCCGACCGCCTGCTGCAGGCGCCGCTGCGCCACGCCTTCCCCGGCCTGCTGGCCGCCGCCACCGGCGAGCTGGTGCTGCTCGACAACCTGCCCCAGGCCGGCGAACCCGAACTGGCCGCCACGCTGGCGGCGCACGGCGCGGCGATGGCGCTCGGTGCCGCGATCCCGGCCGACGGTCCCGGCGCGCCGCGCGGCGCGATCTCGATCCTGTGGGACAACGCGCGCGCGCTGTCGGGCGAGGAATTCGCGGCGGTGCTGGACCTGGCCGGCATGGCGGCCCTCGGCCTGCGCCTGGCCGAGACCGCGCTGGAAAACGAACAGCTGCTGGCGCGCGTGACCTACATCTCGACCATGGACGCGCTGACCGGCATCGCCAACCGCCGCCACGGCGAGACGCTGCTGGAAAAGGAAATCCGGCGCGCGCGGCGCTACCGCGTGCCGCTGGCGCTGGTCGCCTTCGACATCGACCGCTTCAAGGCCATCAACGACAGCTACGGCTACCCGGTCGGCGACGTGGTGCTGCGCAGCGTGGCCGACGCGGCCCAGGCGGTGCTGCGCGGCAGCGACGTGCTGGTGCGCTCGGGCGGCGAGGAATTCCAGATCGTCGCGCCGCACACCAGCGCCATCGATGCCCTCAAGATGGCCGAGAAGGTACGGCTGGCGATTGCCGAGGCCGAGATTCCCGGCGTCGACCACGTCACCGTCAGCCTGGGCGTGGCCCAGCTGGGCGAGCAGGAGAGCGGCGACTCGCTGGTCCAGCGCGTGAACGCGGCGATGGCGCGCGCCAAGCGCGCCGGGCGCAATTGCGTCGAGCTGGCGATGCAATAAACGATGCTCGACTGGCTGAAGCAGTACCGGCGCGCCGACCTCCCGGGCGACGTCGGCGCCGGCATCATCGTCGCCATGATGATGATCCCGCAGGGCATGGCGTATGCGCTGGTGGCCGGGCTGCCGCCGGTGGCCGGGCTGTATGCCAGCATCGCGCCGCCGCTGCTGTATGCCCTGTTCGGCACCAGCAGCGCCCAGTCGGTCGGGCCGATGGCGATCATCGCGCTGATGACGGCGTCCGCGCTCGGCCCGCTGGCGGTGCCCGGCACGGCCCTGTACATGACCCTGGCCTGCCAGCTGGCGCTGCTGTCCGGCGCGGTGCTGCTGGCCTGCGGCCTGCTGCGCGTCGGCTTCCTGGCGAACTTCTTCTCGCGCCCGGTGATGAGCGGCTTCACGCTCGGCTCCTCGATCGTGATCGCGCTCGGGCAGTTGGGGACGCTGCTGGGCGGCGCGCCGCTGGCCCCGCACGGCCCCAGCGCGGCGCTGGGCATCGGCTCCATCGTGTTCCTGCTGCTGGCGCGCCGTCACGGCGCCGCTCTGCTGCGCAGGCTCGGCCTGGCGCCGGCCGCGGCCGACATCGGCGCGCGCCTGGCGCCGATGCTGCTGGTGCTGGCGGCGCTCGTGCTGGTGAGCGTGCTGCACCTGGATGCGCTGGGCGTGCGCACCATCGGCGCGGTGCCGTCCGGGCTGCCGGGCGTGGCGCTGGCCGTGTCCGGATCGCACTGGCAGGCGCTGGGCAAGCCGGCGCTCTTGATCGGCTTCATGAGCTTCCTGATCGCGATGTCGGCCGCGCAGGCGCTGGCCTTGCGACGTTTCGAAAAACTGCACACCAACCGCGAACTGGTCGGCCTGGGCCTGGCCAACGTCGGCAGCGCGCTGTCGGGCGGCTTCCCGGTCACCGGCAGCCTGTCGCGTTCGGCCGTGAACTTCGCCGCCGGTGCGCGCACCCAGCTGGCCAGCGTGATCAGCGCGGTCCTGCTGGCCGGCGCGCTGGTCCTGCCGACCGGCTGGCTGGCGCGGCTGCCGCTGCCGGTGCTGGCCGCCACCATCATCGTCGCCGTGCTCGGCATGCTGGAGACGGCCACGCTGCGCACCGCCTGGCGCTACGACCGCGCCGACGCGCTGGCGCTGGTGGCCACCGGCGCCGGGGTGCTGCTGCTCGGGGTCGAGTCGGGCGTGGTGCTGGGCCTGGTACTGTCGCTGGGCACCATGATCTGGCGCGAGAGCCGGCCGCACATGGCGGTGCTGGGGCGCATCCCCGGCACCGAGCACTTCCGGAATATCGAACGCTATCCGGCCGAGACCGAGCCGCGGGTGTTGCTGCTGCGCGTCGACGCCGGCCTGTTCTTCGGCAACCTGGAAGCGGTCAACGGCCGCATCGAGGACGAGCTGGCGGCGCACCCGGCGGCGCGCCACCTGGTGCTGGTGCTGTCAGCGGTGAATGCGATCGACACCTCGGCCCTGTTCGGCCTGCTGGAACTGAACGGCACGCTGGCCAGGCGCGGCGTGTGCCTGCACCTGGCCGAGGTCAAGGGGCCGGTGATGGACCGGCTGAAGGACTCGGCGCTGCTGCAGGCGCTCAGCGGCCGGCTGTTCCTGAGCACCGCCAACGCCTGGGATGCGCTCGCACGCGACGACGCGTGATTGCAAGCTGCAGCGAGCTGTGGCAGGATGGGTTCAACGTCGTTCAATCAAGGTGACACCATGCCACGCGCAAGCACGTTCGTCTTTCTCTTTGCCGCCATCGCCCTGTACGTGATCGGATTGACCACCGCGGCGCAGTTTGCCCTGTTCCTGGCCATGGGCTGCGAACTCGTGATCTGGAAACGCGCCGCCGACAAGCTGCGCGAAGCCCGTGTCGCCCAGCCGGCACGCCGCATGCGCGGCATCCGCGGCCGCCGCTACTGATCTACCGCGCCCGGGCCGCACACGGTCCGGTGCGCATCCGACAGGGCCTCCGCGCCGACTGCGCCCGCAGCCGGCAGCGACGGACTCGTCCTCTCCGTTTCATTCTGTTCCATCCTTCCGCTTCCCATCTCGTCAATTGCACCATGCTGGTGCAGATTTGACATTGCTGGTGCATGCCATTCCTGACAAAGGCAATCGCCCGGCTGCATGCCCCATCGCGATGCAATTGTCCACATGGCATGCTTCGTGCAGTAGACAGGGTATGCCTGACTGTACCTGTCCCGACCCGTCCACCGCCGCGCCGCCCTGGCAAGCCAGCCTGCGCCTGCGCTTCGAAGACGATCCGCACACCGGCACAACCCGCCTGACCGGGCGCGAGCACCGCGGTCCGCTGCGCGTCCAGAAGGCGCTGTATCCGGAAGGTCCGCGCGCCTGCCATGTGATCGTGGTGCATCCGCCCGGCGGCGTGGTCGGCGGCGACCGTCTCGACCTGCGCCTCGACCTCGGCGCCGCAACCCAGGTGCTGGCCACCACGCCCGGCGCCGCCAAGTGGTACCGCGCCAACGGCCGCCACGGGGAACGCGCCTCGCGCCAGGACGTGCGCCTGCACGTCGGGCCCGGCGCCGCGCTCGAGTGGCTGCCGCAGGAAACCATTTTCTATGACGACGCCGACGTGGTGCTCGAGCACGAGGTCGACCTGGCGCCGGACGCACGCTACATCGGCAGCGAGATCCTGTGCTTCGGCCGCCGCGCCTCCGGCGAAACCTTTGCCGGCGGCCAGGTGCGCCAGCGCACCCGCATCCGCCAGGGCGGGCGCCTGGTATGGTGGGAGCAGGGCACGATCCACGGCGGCGAAGCGATGCACAGCCCGCTCGGCCTGGGCGGGCACAGCGTGTGCGCAACCCTCGTCGCGGTCGGCAAGCCGCTGCCGGCGCCGCTGCTTGCGGCCCTGCGCGGTGCCGATCCCTCGCTCGGCCTGTCCCAGGTGAAGAACGTGTTCGTCGCGCGCCATCTGGGCGACGACAGCGAAGCCGCGCGCGCCTGTCTGCTGCGCGTGTGGCAGGTGCTGCGGCCGCACCTGCTGGAGCGGCCGGCACAGGTGCCGCGCATCTGGAATACCTGAGAAAGAACGACAATGGACCTGACCCCACGCGAAAAAGACAAGCTGCTGATCTTCACCGCCGCGCTGCTGGCCGAACGCCGCCGCGCACGCGGCCTGAAGCTGAACTACCCCGAGGCCGTGGCCCTGATCACGGCGGCGATCATGGAAGGCGCGCGCGACGGCCGCAGCGTCGCCGAGCTGATGAGCGAAGGCACGACCGTGCTGGCGCGCGCCGACGTGATGGAAGGGGTGCCGGAAATGATCCCGGAAATCCAGGTCGAAGCGACTTTCCCGGACGGCAGCAAGCTGGTGACCGTCCACAACCCGATCCCTTGAGCGAATGGAGGTGACAGCATGAAGATCCAATCACTCGATGCCGCCGCGGCCGGCGCCGCCCGCGCGCAACTGGCCGATCTGCTGCTAGATGCGCTGGCGCACGGCCCGGCGCTGGGTTTCCCGGCCGGCCTGGACCGGCGCGACGCCGAGCTGTACTGGCAGGAAGTCGAAGCGGCGCTTGCCGCCGGCACCCGCGTGCTGCTGGCGGCCGCCCACGAAGGCAGGCTGGCCGGCACCGTGCAGCTGGAGCTGTACCGGCGCCCGGGCGGCTGCGACGGCGCCGAACTGCAGAAGATGATGGTGCACAGCCACATGCGCCGACGCGGGATCGGCAGCGTGCTGCTGCGCGCCGCCGAAGCCGAGACGCGCGACCTGGGCCGCAGCCTGCTGTTCCTGGACACCGAAGCCGGCTCCGGCGCCGAATTCCTGTACCACGACCTCGGCTACATCCGGGTCGACGAAGCGGCGGGCGAAACCGGCCCGACCGCCATCTATTACAAATCGCTGCGCCTGCCGGAGCTCGCATGATCCCTGGAGAATACCTGCTCGAAGAGGGCGAGATCGCCATCAACGTCGGACGGCGCACGCTGGTCCTGGGCGTCGCCAATGCCGGCGACCGTCCGATCCAGGTCGGCTCGCATTACCACTTCCACGAAGTCAACGAGGCGCTGCAGTTCGACCGCGACGCCGCCCTCGGCATGCGCCTGAACATCGCCGCCGGCACCGCGGTGCGCTTCGAGCCGGGCCAGCGCCGCACGGTGGAGCTGGTCGACCTGGCCGGCGCGCGCGAAGTGCACGGCTTCCAGGGAAAGGTGATGGGCGCGCTGCCGCCGGTACCCGAACAAGCAGGAGGAAACGACTGATGGCATCGATCACGCGCCAGGCCTATGCCGACATGTACGGCCCGACCACGGGCGACCGCATCCGCCTCGCCGACACCGGCCTCGTCATCGAGATCGAGCGCGACTACGCGACCTATGGCGAAGAAGTGAAGTTCGGCGGCGGCAAGGTGATCCGCGACGGCATGGGCCAGTCGCAGCGCACCCGCGACGGCGTCATGGACACCGTCATCACCAACGCCGTCATCGTCGACCACTGGGGCATCGTCAAGGCCGACATCGGCATCAAGGACGGCCTGATCTTCGGGGTCGGCAAGGCCGGCAATCCGGACATCCAGCCGGGCGTCACGATGGCGATCGGCGCCGCCACCGAGATCATCGCGGGCGAGGGCATGATCGTCACCGCCGGCGGCATCGACAGCCACATCCACTTCATCTGCCCGCAGCAGATCGAGGAGGCCCTGACCTCCGGCGTCACCACCATGCTGGGCGGCGGCACCGGTCCGGCGGTCGGCACCGCCGCCACCACCTGCACCCCGGGCGCCTGGCACATCCACTCGATGCTGATGGCGGCCGACGCCTTCCCGATGAACCTCGGCTTCCTCGGCAAGGGCAACGTCAGCACCGCCGCACCGATCGAGGAGCAGGTCGAGGCCGGCGCCATCGGCATGAAGCTGCACGAGGACTGGGGCAGCACCCCGGCCGCGATCGACAACTGCCTGGCGGTGGCCGAGCGCATGGACGTGCAGGTGGCGCTGCACTCGGACACCCTGAACGAGGGCGGCTTCCTGGAGTCGACCATCGGCGCCTTCAAGGACCGCACCATCCACACCTTCCACACCGAAGGCGCGGGCGGCGGCCATGCGCCGGACATCATCGCCGCGGTGGGGCAATCCAACGTGCTGCCTTCGTCGACCAACCCGACCCGCCCGTTCACGGTGAATACCCTGGACGAGCACCTCGACATGCTGATGGTGTGCCACCACCTGGACCCGGCGATTGCCGAGGACGTGGCCTTCGCCGAGTCGCGCATCCGGCGCGAGACCATCGCCGCCGAGGACATCCTGCACGACATCGGCGCGATCTCGATGATGTCGTCCGACTCGCAGGCCATGGGCCGCGTCGGCGAGACCATCCTGCGCACCTGGCAGACCGCGCACAAGATGAAGGCCCAGCGCGGCGCGCTGCCCGAGGATTCTGCGCGCCACGACAACTTCCGCGTAAAACGCTACGTCGCCAAGTACACCATCAACCCGGCCATCACGCACGGCATCGCGCACGTGGTCGGCTCGATCGAGCCCGGCAAGATCGCCGACATCGTGCTGTGGCGCCCGGCCTTCTTCGGCGCCAAGCCGTCGATGGTGCTCAAGGGCGGGATGATTGCAGCGAGCCTGATGGGCGACCCCAACGCCTCGATCCCGACCCCGCAGCCGGTGCATTACCGGCCGATGTTCGGTGCGTTTGCCGGCGGCCTCAAGAAGTCCTTCACCTTCGTGTCGCAGGCGGCCTTCGATGCCGACATCGGGCGCCGGCTCGGCCTGATGAAGACGACGATCCCGATCCGCGGCACGCGCGGCCTGCGCAAGACCGACATGATCCACAACGGGGCCACGCCGCACATGGAAGTGGACCCGGAAACCTATGAAGTGCGGGCCGACGGCCAGCTGCTGGTGTGCGAAGCGGCCAGCGTGCTGCCGCTCGCGCAGCGCTATTTTTTGTTCTAGAGGATTCACGATGCTGTCCCTGCATACCAAGATCGACTCGGCCGAGGTGGTCCACGACCTGCTGGTGCTGCCCTACGACCAGCGCGAGCGCTGCCGCCAGCGCGCGCGCCTGCAGTCCGGCGAGGAAGTCGCCCTGTTCCTGGTGCGCGGCACCGTGCTGCGCGACGGCGAACTGTTGACCGGCGAAGGCGGCCGCGTGGTGCGCGTGGTCGCGGCGCCCGAACCGACTTACCTGGTGCGCTGCCGCGACGCCACCATGCTGGCGCGCTGCGCCTTCCACCTCGGGAACCGCCACACCCAGACCCAGGTCGGGCCGGGCTGGCTGCGCATCCGCGTCGACCCGGTGCTGAAGGAAATGGTCGAAGGCCTGGGCGCCCAGGTCGACCACGAGCTGGCCAAGTTCGAGCCCGAGGCAGGCGCCTATGCCGGCGGCCACGGCCACCATCACGACGGCCATGGCAGCGACGGACACCGCGGCGGCCTGCTGGCGCCGGTGCCGAAACGCCAGCGCATCCACCGTCCGTCCGACATCGCGGAAGCCGAGAAGCCGGCAGCGGCTGTACCGGCTGCGGAGACCGAACGCGCATGAACGCAGCCAGCCTGCTGCACCTGCTGCAGTTCGCCAGCCCGGCGCTGCCGATCGGCGGCTACAGCTATTCGCAGGGCCTGGAGGCGGCGCTGGAACAGGGCCTGGTGCGCGACGCCGACAGCGCGCGCGGCTGGATGGTGCGCTACCTGCATGAAGTGATGGCGCAATGGGACGGCCCGCTGTTCTGGCGCCTGCTGAAAGCCTTCGAAGCGCGCGATGCGAGCGCGGTGGCGCTGTGGAGCGAATGCTTCCTGGCCTCGCGCGACACGTCGGAACTGCGCGCCGAAACCGTGCAGATGGGCTATTCGCTGACGCGCCTGATCGCCGAGCTGGGCGTGGCGGACGCGCATTTCAAGCTCTATCCAGTCCTCGGCGACGAGGTGTCGCTGCCGGCCGCCTTTGCCTGCGCCGTCGACGCCCTCGACATCCCGCACGAGGAAGCGCTGCTGGCCATGCTGTTTTCCTGGCTGGAGAACCAGGTGCTGGTGTGCGTGAAGTCGGTGCCGCTGGGGCAGGTGGCGGGGCAGCGTCTGCTGCTGACGCTGCGCCGCGAGCTGGAGCGCGCGGCGCTGACGGCGCGCGCGCTGCCCGACGACGCGCTGTCGAACTGGTCGCCCGGCCTGTCCATGCTGTCGATGCGGCACGAGGTGCAGCATGGACGTTTGTACCGATCCTGATCCTGAATGAGCAACGAGAGTGGAACCACTATGACATCGAATCCCCTGCGCGTCGGCATCGGCGGCCCGGTCGGCTCCGGCAAGACCGCGCTGTGCGAAATGCTGTGCCGGAACATGCGCGCCGACTATGACATGGCCGTCATCACCAACGACATCTACACCCGCGAAGACATGGAGATCCTGCTGCGCGCCAACGCGCTGCCGCCCGAGCGCCTGATGGGCGTCGAGACCGGCGGCTGCCCGCACACGGCGATCCGCGAGGACGCCTCGATCAACCTGGAAGCGATCGCGCGCCTGCAGGCCGACTTCCCGGCGCTGGAACTGGTGCTGGTCGAATCCGGCGGCGACAACCTGGCGGCCACCTTCAGCCCCGAACTGTCGGACCTGACGCTGTACGTGATCGACGTCGCCGGCGGCGAGAAGATCCCGCGCAAGGGCGGGCCGGGCATCACCCGCTCCGACCTCCTGATCATCAACAAGACCGACCTGGCGCCGCACGTCGGGGCCAACCTCGACATCATGGCCAGCGACGCGCGCCGCCAGCGCGGCGACCGTCCCTTCGTGTTCACCAACCTGCGCACCGGCGAGGGTGTGGCAGCGGTGGTCGACTTCATCCGCGAGCAGGGCCTGCTCGATCAATGACAGAAACTGGAGAAAACATGCGAACGATTTCCTGGAACTGGCAACGTGCCGCGCTGGCGACGGCGACGCTGGGACTGGCCCTGCCGGCGATGGCCCACCCGGGTCACGAGGCCGCCAGCGGATTCGCGGCTGGCCTGATGCACCCGCTGACCGGGCTCGATCACCTGCTGGCGCTGCTCGCCGTGGGCTTGTGGAGCCGCCAGCAGCGCCACGGCATGGTGCTGCCGCCGGCCTTCCTGGTGATGATGGCCCTGGGCGCCTCGACCGGGCTGGCGATGCCGGCGCTGGAGACCTCGATCGCCGCGACCGTGCTGCTGCTCGGCGTGCTGGCGGCGTTCGCGCTGCGCGTGCCGCCGTCGCTGTCGGTGGCGACGGTCGGCCTGTGCGGCTTCCTGCACGGCCTGGCGCACGGCCAGGAACTGACGGGCATGGCCAGCGGCGCCGGCTTCCTGCTGGCCAGCGCGCTCGTCATGGTGCTGGGTGCGCTGCCGGGCGAACGCGTGCGCCGCATGGCGGGCGCGGCGATCGGTGCCGCGGGGGTGGTGCTGCTGGCCGGACTGGCCTGAGGCCGGGCTTCGAGGCCCGGCTGTGAGTCCCTGCTTTGAGGCACGGCTGTGAGGCCGGGCTGACAGCGGGCCCGGCTCAGGCCCGGCTGGACGGATCGTCCGGGCCGCCGGCCGGCGGGTTCGGCGCCAGGCGGATCGGCGCCGCCTCCTGCGGGAAGCGCGCCTGCACCCCTTCGTAGGCGCGGGCGATGGCGGCCATGTCGGCGTCCTCGTCGCCGCTCAGGGTGATGGTGCGGGTGACGTCGAGCACCTTCTTGCCGTAGTCGATCGCCACCAGCAGCACCGGCACTTCGGCCGCCATCGCGATGCGGTAGAAGCCGCTCTTCCAGTACGGACGGTAGCTGCGCGTGCCTTCGGGCGTGATCGCCAGCCAGAACCACTTGGCCGCGTGCATGTCCTGGGCCAGGCGCCGGATCGCCCCCTGCGGCGCGCTGCGGTCGACCGCGACGCCGCCCCAGTAGCGCATCAGCACCCCCATCGGGCCGCGGAACAGCGAATCCTTGGCCAGCCAGCGGAACTGCAGGCCGACCGCCCACTTGGCCAACAGGCCGATCGGGAAATCGACGTTCGAGGTGTGCGGGTACACGACGGCGACGCCGTGCGGGCCGGGCAGGGGTTTGAAGCGGAACTGCCAGCCGATCAGGTTCAACAGCCGCAGGGCGGTGCGCTGGCCCCAGGTCGGCAGGGCCGCGGGGCGCATCAGATATTCATCCATTCTTTCTCTCCGTCGGGCCCTGGGCGGCCTCTCAGCGCGGGCCGGGCCGCGTCTTGCATGTGTTTCAACCGGGATTGTTACATTGCGTCCCGGAAAGCAAACCGGGCATTCTATAGCGGGAGAAATGTCGGGACAAGAAAAATTGGAAGCCTGGCGGCCGGACTTGTATCATCCTTGCCTCTTCAGCAAGGATTACACGATGGACGTCACGATTTACCACAACCCCCGCTGCGGCACCTCGCGCAACACGCTGGCGCTGCTGCGCGACGCCGGCCATGAGCCGCAGGTGATCGAGTACCTGGCCACGCCGCCCACGCGCACCGAGCTGGCCGGCCTGGTGGCGCGCAGCGGCCTGTCGGTGCGCGAGGCCATGCGCAGCAAGGAAGCGCTATACGCCGAACTCGGGCTGGACGATCCGGCGCTCGGCGACGAAGCGCTGCTGGATGCCATGATCGCGCATCCGATCCTGATCAACCGCCCGCTGGTGGTGACGCCGAAGGGCGTGCGTCTGTGCCGTCCGGCCGAGCTGGTGCACGAGATCCTGTAAGCTCGCCCGGCTCCGGCCCGGCAGCGGGCGCCTCAGTGCTGGGCGGCCCCGATGTCGACCGGCGCCGTGCGCTGCTTGCCGTAGAAATCCGGGCCGGCGGCGCCGCTGTCCAGGCCCTTGCCGATCGCCGGCGAACTGGCGGCCAGGCGGAAGTCGGGCGTGCCGTCGCGGTTGTAGTCGATGAAGTCGGGGTCGGCCGCCACCGTGCCGCTGTGCGTCATCCCCTGCGCCAGTTTCCAGTCGCCGTCCGGGTTGTGGAACACCAGGTTGTTGCGGTAGCTGTTGTTCTTGCCGGTGAGCCCCAGCTCGACGATGCCGCGCCGGTTGTCGTAGACGATGTTGTTGATCACCTGGGTGTGGTCGTTCGGGCCCTTGGTGTGGAAGAAGTCGCCGCCGCCGACCAGGATGCCGGTCTCGGATGCCGTCACCGTGTTGTTGGCCACCAGGATACTGTGCGCGTCGTGCCACAGCAGGATGCCCGTTTCCGACACGCGGTAGACCACGTTGTTGCGGATGCTGCCCGGCGCGTTCATGTAGATGCCGTGCACGAAGCGGCAATTCGGCGGCCCGACGTCGTGCACGCTGTTGCCGCTGACTTCCGAATGCATGCCTTTATAGTAACTGTCGACGCCGATGCCGGCGCCGTCGGCGCTGGTGCAGGCGGCGCTGTTGGCGATGTGGTGCACATGGTTGCCGCTGATGCGGTTGTAGGAACCGCCGCTGTAGATTCCCGTATTCCATTTCTTGCCGGTGCTCGCGGGGGCGGCCGCCACCGGCGTGTTGTCGGCCTGGGCGCTGCCGTCGACCTCGAAGCCTTCGATGTCGATGTAGCTGGCGCGGTTGTCCCAGGCCACGGCGCTGCCCGACACCGGCGGCGGCACGATGCGCGCGCGCCACGGCTCGACCGAGCGGAACACGATGCGCGCGTTCGGCAGGCCACTGGCATCGGTGCGGAAACCGCCGTGGTAGGTGCCGGGCAGGACGTTGACGACGGTGCCGGGCGTGACCACGCGCGCCGCGCGCGCCAGCGTGCGCAGCGGCGCGGTGCGGGTGCCGGGATTGCTGTCGAGGCCGTCGGGCGCGACGTACAGCTCGGTCGGCACGACCTGGGGCGTCACCTTGACCGTCGGCGCATCCTTGACGGTGCAGGCGGACAGCAGCAGGGGACCCAGCAGCGGACCTAGCAGCGGGAGGGCGCCCAGCGGCAAGGCGCGGCGGCGGGAAAGCAAAGATGTAGGTGTCATGGTCATGATTCCTGGGTCGGGCAGCGGCCCCAGTGTGCCGGACCGAGGCCCCGGCAGTACCGCGTACCTCAATGTCGCGGTTGAGAACCCGCAATGCATGACCACCGTAGCGCAGTCCGGTACTCCCGGTCCCGCGCCATGCCCCCACCCTTGCGCCAGCACAAACCGGGGTCAGAGCCCGATTTTTGGCAATATCTCCGGTACTATGAATTCGCGTTCGCAGCCTGCGCTGCAGTCCCGGCAGGGCCGGACAGGTCGCATCACAGGACCTTAATGAGTGGTAGGACATTGCCAAAAATCGGGCTCTGACCCCGGTTTGAGAGGAATCAAATGAAACAGCTGAGCTTGGTTTCCGGCCGCACGATACCCGTGCTGGGCCAGGGCACCTGGAACATGGGCGAGGATCCGCGGGCGCGGGCCGACGAAGTGGCGGCGCTGCGCCTCGGGCTCGATCTCGGGATGACGCTGGTCGACAGCGCCGAGATGTACGGCGAGGGCGGCGCCGAGGAGGTGGCGGGCGAGGCGATCGCCGGCCGGCGCGACGAGGTCTATCTGGTCAGCAAGGTGTATCCGCACAATGCCGACCGCGCCGGCGTGCAGGCGGCCTGCGAGCGCAGCCTGCGCCGCCTGAAAACCGACCGTCTCGACCTGTACCTGCTGCACTGGCGCGGCGGCGTGCCGCTGGCCGAGACGCTGGACGCCTTCGCGCGCCTGCGCGATCAGGGCAAGATCCTCGATTTCGGCGTCAGCAACTTCGACACCGATGACATGGAAGAAGCGGCCGCGCTGCCGCAGGGCGCGCAGGTGGCGACCGACCAGGTGCTGTACAACCTGTCCCGCCGCGGCGTCGAGTGGGACCTGCTGCCCTGGTGCCGCGCGCGCGGGATCCCGGTGATGGCCTATTCGCCGCTGGAATCGAATCCGCGCGAGCAAAAGGCGATGCTCGCCAAGCCGGGCCTGCAGGCGGTGGCCGAGCGCCACGGCGCCACGCCGGCCCAGGTGGCGGTGGCCTGGCTGCTGCGCCAGGATGGCGTGGTGGCGATTCCGAAAGCGGTGCAGCCGGCGCACGTGCGCGCCAACCGGGCGGCGCTCGATCTGGCGCCGCGCCTCGGCGACGAGGATTTCAAGGTGCTGGACGCCGACTTTCCGCCGCCCAAACGCAAGCGTCCGCTGGACATGCGGTGAGCGTTCGGTGACTCAGGCAAGCGCCATCAGCGGCGCCGCAGCCGGCGAAAACGGGCCGGCTGCCGGCATGCTGGCGCGCAGCCAGTCCAGCAGCGAGGCCGAGGTCAGCGGGCGGCTGAAGAGGTAACCCTGTCCCTTGGCGCACTGCTGGGCGCGCACGGCCGCGGCCTGGGCTTCGGTCTCGATGCCCTCGGCCACGGTGTTCATGCCCAGGCTCTGCGCCACCTTGACGGTGGCTTCGATCAGCACCCGGTGGTGGTGGCTGGTGTCGGCCTGGCAAACGAAGGAACGGTCGATCTTGACCGTGTCCACCGGCAGCTGGTGCAGGCTCGACAGCGAGGAGTAGCCGGTGCCAAAATCGTCCAGCGCCAGGGTGATGCCGATCGCCTTCAGCTCGTGCAGGCGCTGCTGCACCTGCTGGTCCTGGGCGGCCAGGCTCTCGGTCACTTCCAGCTGCAGCTGCGCCGGCTGCATGCCGTTCTGTTGCAGCACCTCGCGCACGGTTTCCGGCCAGCCGGCTTCGGCCAGCTGGGCGCGCGACAGGTTCACCGCCAGCAGGCGCGGCGCACGCGCACCGAGGTCGCTTTGCCAGGCGGCGAAGTCGCGGCAGGCGCGGCGCAGCACGAAGTCGCCGAGCGCGCCGATCAGGCCCGATTCCTCGGCCACCTGGATGAATTCGAAGGGCGGCACCACGCCGCGCACCGGATGCTGCCAGCGCACCAGCGCTTCGACGCCGGCGCCGAAATCGGTGCTGCCGTCTTCGCGCAGGCCGACCACCGGCTGGTAGACCACGAACAGCTGGTCCTCGACCAGCGCCTGGCGCAGGTCGGCTTCGATGTCGGCGCGGCGCGCGGCGCGTTCGCGCATTGCGGTCTCGAACACCACGCAGCGGCCGCCGCCGGCGCGCTTGGCTTCGATCATCGCGATGCTGGCGTCGCGCAGCATTTCGCCCGCCAGGGCGCCCCCGAGGTTGCCGGCGTCCTCGCTCCACACCAGGCCCAGGCTCAGCTTGCAGGTGATTTCCTGGCCCGACAGCGAATGCGGCTTGGACAGCGAGTCGAGCAGCCGCGCGGCAACCCGTTCGGCGTCCTCGCGGCAGCGCATGCCGTCCAGCAGGACCGCGAATTCGTCGGAACCGATGCGCGCCGCCAGCTGGCCGCCGCCGGCGGCCGGGTCGATCCGGTCGCTGGGCGGACGCAGCCCGGCGCGCAGGCGTTCGCCGATCTGCACCAGCAGGCGGTCGCCGGCGCCCTGGCCGAGCGCGTCGTTGATCTGGCGGAAGCGGTCGCAATTCATGAACAGCAGCGCGAAGCCGGGACGGCCCGCGGCACCGGCGGGGCGCGCCAGGATCTGCTGCAGCTGCTCCAGCAGCGCTTCGCGGTTCGGCATGCGGGTCAGCGCATCGGTGCGCGCCGCGTTCTTCAGGCGCCGCGCCAGCCGTTCCTGCTCGCGCTGGACTTCGGCGGTGGCGTCGGTGACGGTGGCCATCAGGCGCGCGCCGTCGAGTTTCAGTACGCTCAGCGACAGCACCTGCGGCGCGCCGGCCGCGGCGGCCTCGCCGATCTCCATGCGCAGGCTCTCGCACACCACGCCGGACGGTTGATTGAACGCGGCCACCATGCGCGGCAACTGCGGCACCGCGTGCTGCAGCACCGTGAACAGGTTGTCCAGGCTGCCGTCGCGCGCGAGCGGCATCAGGAGGCTGGACGACATCGGATTGAGCATGTCGACGGTGCCGTCCAGGCTGGTCTGCACCAGGCCGATCGGGGCGCGGTACAGGAACTGGACGAGGGCCTCGTAAGCGTCGTTGTTATCGGGTTTCATCACGGGGTCTGGGTGATCGGTCGATACGGTCCGACAAGGACTGGGACTGGGACAGGGCAGGGGTCCAGCATTCGATGCGGTTGCGGCCGTTCGCCTTGGCGGCGTACAGGGCCTGGTCGGCGCGCTTCATCAGCGTGTCGAGATCGAAGTCGCTGCCGCCGTCGCTGGCGGCCACGCCGGCGCTGACGGTCAGCCCGATGCGCGCGCCGTCGAAGGCCACGGTCTGCGCCGCCACCAGCTGGCGCAGGCGTTCGGCGACGGTGGCCGCGCCTTCTAGCGTCGACGACGGCAGCAGCACGGCGAATTCCTCGCCGCCGATGCGCGCCACCACGTCGACCTGGCGGAAGGTCGCGCTCAGGAACAGGCCGAGCTGGCGCAGCACGGCGTCGCCGCCCGGATGGCCGTGGCGGTCGTTGATGCACTTGAAATGGTCGGCGTCGATCAGGATCAGCGCGGTCGGCCGCGGGGCGCGGCGGTTGCGCTGCAGTTCCAGTTCGGCCGCCTCGAAGAAGGCGCGGCGGTTGGCGACGCCGGTCAGGTGGTCGCAGAAGGCATTCTTGCGGCGCGTCTCGATCGCATCGCGCTTGTCGCTGATGTCGCGCAGGACCATGCAGTAGGCCGGCCCGTCGCTGTCCTCGGGGTCGAGGTCGCGGTCGGGCAGCGGCGAGATCATGGCGCTGGCCCAGAACTGGCTGCCGTCGGCGCGCAGGCGCGCGCCTTCGTCCAGGTTCCAGCCGTTCTGGTCGGCTTCGCGCAGGCGGTCGTGCACCTGTTCGTCGGTGATCGCATCAACCGGGTAGAACACGGAATACGGACGGCCGATGACGTCGTCCGAGTGCCCGGTGACGCGGCCGATGGTGTCGTTCCACTCGCTGACGCGGCCTTCGCGGTCGAGGCCGACCAGTGCGTAATCGGTGATGCTGGTGAGCAGGGCGTTGAGCCAGGCATCGTTCTGGCGCAGCTGGCGTTCGCGCCGCACCTGTTCGCTGACGTCGGACAGCACCGCCATCAGGCGCTCGCCGTCCAGCTTCAGCAGGCTGAGCGACAGCACCTGCGGGCTGCGCCGCGGGCGCAGTGCGCCGCCGCCGGTATAGCCGGTATGGTTCAGGTGGATGTGCAGGCCGTCGCAGATCATGCCGTTCGAACGCGTGAACATGGCGCACAGGTGGCGCAGTTCCGGCGCCACGTCGCGCAGCGCTTCGAACAGGTTGACCAGGTTGCCGTCACGCTGCAGGGGCATCAGCAACTGCGCCGAGATCGGGTTGATCATGAGGATCTCGCCGTCGATGCCGGTCTGTACCAGGCCCACCGGGGCCAGGTACAGGAACTGCATCAGCGCCTCGTGCTCGGCCGCCAGCTGGCCGGTGGCCAGATCGCTCAGGCCACCCGGGCTCACGGACGGCGCTGGACCAGGACGTAGCGTACCGCGCTACCCGGCTCGGCCAGCAGGCGCAGCGCCACCTTGATCGGGCGCATGCGCAGCGTCAGCACGTAGTCGACGGTGTCGTCCAGCGCGCTCGCGCCGTCTTCGGCATCCTCGAAGCGCTGGGCCACCATGAAGTTGTTCAGGCAGGGCGCGACGTTGGTGAACAGCGGCTGGCCCAGCACGCGCGGCGCGGTCAGGCCGGCGGCGTCCGATTCGGTACGGTTGTAGCGGCAGACGTTGGTGTCGGCGTCGAAGCCGATCACGCCGAAGTCGAGCTGGTCGAGCTGGTCGGCGTTCAGTTGCGCCAGCTGCTCGAGCAGCGCGGGCGTGGAAAAGGACAGGGCGGTTATGTTATTCATGAGGTCTCCGGCGGCATCGAGGCTGGATGTTGCAGACAAGAAATGCATAGTGACATGGCGCTATGTCCATGTCAAATCAATCGTGCTGAATTGTGTTTGTGACGCAATTGTTTCGGGATTTGACAGACGAGGCGCCCGGCGTCACCATCTGCAGCGCCGATTTGCCGGTCCAACAATGAGATCACGCCATGGATGACTCCACGCCTGCCGCCTGGTGGGAACACGACCCGACGCTGCGGCGCTTGGTTACCGACCTGCTGGCCGCCGAGCTGGCGCTGGCCCGGCCGGGACGGCCGCCGCCGCCGCCGCCCTGGCCGGGGACGTGCCATTTCATCCACGACCTGGGTGCCGACTCGCTGGAACTGCTCGGGTTGGCGACCGCGCTGGCCGAAGCCCTGCACCTGCACGGCGCCGGCATCGACGAGCGCCTGCTGGCGCGCCCAGTGCTGGACGACTGGGTGGCGGCCGCCCGCGCCGGGCTGGCCTCGCGCGAACACGGTCACGAGCTCACCTTCCGGACCTCGGGCAGTGCCGGCACGCCCAAGCGCTGCACCCACGCACTGGCGACGCTGTGGCAGGAAACCCGCGCACTGGCCGGCCTGCTGCCGGGACGGCGGCGCATCCTGAGCGCGGTGCCGTCCCACCACATCTACGGCTTCCTGTTCACCGTGCTGCTGCCGCGCCGGCTCGGCATCGACGACGTGTGCGACTTGCGCAGCGCGAGCCCGGCGGCGGTCCTGCCCATGCTGCGCCCGGGCGACCTGATCGTGGCCCACCCCGGCTGGTGGGAAGCGTTGGCGCGCCTGCGTCCGGCCTTCGGCCCGGACATCGCAGGGGTGAGTTCGACCGCGCCGTGCCCCGACGAGCTGGCCGGGCTGCTTGCCGATGCCGGCCTGCGCCTGGTGCAGATCTACGGCAGCTCCGAAACCGGCGGCGTCGGCTGGCGCGATGCCGGCGGCACGCCCTTCACCCTGTTGCCGCACTGGCGGCGTGCCGGCGATGGGCCCGAACTGGCGCGCCGCATGCCGGACGGCCACACGGCGCGCTATCCGCTGCAGGACAAGCTGGATTGGAGCGACGATAGCCGGTTCCGGCCCGCCGGCCGCGTCGACCAGGCGGTGCAGGTGGGCGGCACCAACGTGTTTCCGGGCTACGTGGCCGAGGTGCTCCGCATGCACCCGGCGGTGGCCGAGGCGGCGGTGCGGCTGATGCGCCCGGACGAGGGGCGGCGCCTGAAGGCCTTCGTCGTGCCGCGCGCCGGTTACGCAGGGCGGGCTGGCGAGCTGCGCGAGGACCTGTCGCGCTGGGTCGGCGAGCGCCTGGCGACGGCGGAGCGGCCGGCGGCGTGGAATATCGGGGAGCGCCTGCCGCGCCAGGCCAGCGGGAAGCCGGCGGACTGGATCATCGATGCCGACTGAGCGGCATGCGCGTCAGGCCAGGCTGTGGCGTTCGAGCGTTTCTTTGAGCTCGATCTTGAAGGCACTGTAATCCACCGCCTTCTGGATATAGTCGATCGCGCCCAGCGCCTGGGCGCGCGCGCGATCGGCAGCCAGCCCCGAACCCGAGAGCATGATCGCGGGCACCAGCCTGCCGCCGCCTGCGTGCATGCGCTCAAGCAATTCGAAGCCGTCGACGCGCGGCATCTTGATGTCGAGCAGGAGCAGGTCGAAATCGTCTTGCTGGAGCAGCCGCTGCGCTTCCTCGCCGTCATGGGCGACGGTGATCTGGTAGGCGGCCTGATAGCCTTCCAGCGCCATGCGCGTCAGCATGACATCGATGCCGAGGTCGTCGACGAGGAGGATTTTTTTCATCCGGCTATGCTAACACCTTATCCTGCACGCAGGCGCTAGGACAGCGCCCGACTCTGCGAAATGGCGCGGTTGAAGGCGAGCCAGCTCTTGCCCAGCTCGGTGACCTTGTAGCCGTTGCCGATGCGCTGCAGGAACAGGTTCGATTCCAGCCAGGTGCGGATTTCCTCGCTCATCAGAATCGCTTCCGGGCCGCATTCGAGGCTGCTCAGCGCGCGCACGCAGCCGAAATGCTTGAGCGCCTGCCGTCCCTTGGTGGTGATGGCCGGCCTGCCGTCGTCGTCCAGCCGGATCAGTGCAAACCGTTGCAGTTCGGCGGGGCACTCGGCGATCGTCATCCGGTGCATGCCGGTATCGGCTTCGAAGCGAAGGCGGTGCAGGACCGCCATGCCGGCGGCGTCGAGCGTGACCGCGACGTCGTCGTCAGCCGGGTCGGCAGGCTGCGCCACCGGCGCGGACGGCACTTCGTCGGCGCGCCGCCGCTGCGCGCGGCGGTCTTCGGGGATGGCCAGCACGCGCTCGACCAGCGCCTCGTCCAGACCATTGCGCAAGAGCAGGTTTTTGGCTGCGGCATTGCCGAAGCTGCGCCGCATCGCGAACATGGTGCGCAAGATTTTTGCAGTGACGCCATCGGTACGTCGGTCGCCCGAGCGCCTGTCAGGATGAGTAGCGAGGGTCATAATGTCCGGGAGGCTTGTCGATTGCTAATCATAGCAAAAAATCATCGAACCCGGGGTCTCAGCCCCCCGCACGCTTCGCCTCATGGCCGTGCTTGCGCAGCGCCTCGATTACCAGCTCGCAATGGTCGCCCTGGATCTCGATCGTCCCATCCTTCACGGTGCCGCCGGCGCCGCAGGCCGTGCGCAGCTGCTTGCCCAGCGCCGCCAGCGCAACAGCATCCAGCGCCAGGCCCTTGACCAGGGTGACGGTCTTGCCGCCGCGGCCCTTGCTCTGGCGCGAGACGCGCGCCACGCCGTCGCCGGCGACTGCCGGCTGGGCCTTGCAGGTGCAGGCCGCCACCGGCTGGCGGCAGCCCGGGCACATGCGTCCGCTTTCCGTCGAGTAGACCAGTCCGCCGCTCGTGCTGCGTTTCATGATGGGCTCTCCTGTCCGTTACCCGGCGCCACCACCACCGGCATGTAGGCGTCGAGAAATGCCTGCGGCATCCGGCGCGGCCGTCCGCTGCTGATCTCGATGCACACCAGGTCCCAGCGGCCGCGCAGCACGGTGGCGCCGTCGCGCTCGCGCACCAGCTGGAAACGTCGCGCCATCGACAGCTTGCCGTCGCCCGCCACCAGCCAGGTGCCCAGCAGCAGCGGCTCGTCGAGCGCGGTCGGCAGGATGTAGTCGTACTCGCCGCGCCGGATCGCCATCGCGCGGTCGAGGCGCCGGTAGTCGTCCAGCGACAGCCCGAGCGCTTCGGAATGCGCCCAGCCGACCTGTTCGCACCAGCGCACGTAGACCGCATTGTTGGTGTGGTTCAGCCCGTCGATATCGGCCGCTTGCGGCACGCGGGGGAGGGTGTAGGGGTTCGGGTAATCCCAGTCCAAGGCGCTTGATTCCTGCTCGTTTGCTGTCATGAGTTGCCGATGTGGCCGGGCGCTATTGTAACCGCCGGCACCGCCCGCGGCGCGGTCCGGAACAAGCCGCTACGGGACGGCGTCATACGCCTACCGCCGGAGGAATGCCATGTACACGATGATTCTCTTGCTTTACCTGCAGCAGGGCCTGGACGTCACGCTCGACCAGGCCAACCTGCGCGGCGAATTCCGCAGCCAGGAAGCCTGCGAGGCGCAGGCGCGCAAGCTGCGCGGCCCGCTGCCGATCCCGCGCAATGCGCAGGCGGCCTGGCAGGACGTCATGTGCATGCGGATTGCCAACAATGTGCACGTCAACGACATGAAGCCGCTCACGCTGGGCACCCTGCTGCAGCAGCACCCGCCGCTCGGCTGCCAGGCCGACGGCGCCTGGGGCCGCGTGGCCGAGATGTGCGCCGCGCCGCCGCAGCCGCAGCCTTGATGGACCGCCCGGGCCTACTCGCGCTGCCACTCGACGCCGCTCGGACAGGCCACGCTGCCGGCGTCATTGATGCCGCGCGCCCCGGCAATGCCCAGGCCGACGCTGCCGCTGATCCGGCACACGGTCCGTCGGCCCACGCGGGTACGGTAGATCACCCGTCCGTCCGGCGCGGTATAGCTGTCCTGCTGCACGCCGGTCACGGGCTCGACGTGGGCCGCTTCCAGCTTGTCGCGCAAGCGCGCCATCGGTGTGTCGGCCGTGTCCGGCACACCGGAGGCGCCCTTGCGCAGTTCGCGGTCGATACGGCCGGCCTGGCGCCGTGCCTGCTCGAGCGAAAACCCTGCGTCGGCAGCTGCGGCGGCCGGCGCCGGTGACGGGACAGGGTTGGCGGGTGCCTCGGCGGGTGCAGGCGTGACGGGAGGCGCCTCCATGGGTGCGGGCGGGCTAACCGAGGGAAGAGATGGCACGGCGGCCGGTGCGGAGCGCGCTGGTGCCGGTGTCCGCGGCGGGGGCGCCACCGGCGTACGCGGCACCGGCGCGGGAAGTCGGGAACGCGGCTGCAGCAGGATCGTGACCACACGCGGCACCTCCTGCGCAGCAGGCCGCGGCAGCGCGTGGCGCTGCCCCAGCCACAGGAACGCCGCCAGCAGGTGCAGGCCCAGCGTCAGCGCCAGCGCCCATTGCCGCCCGTCCGCGAGGGGCAGGGAAAGGGGACGCCGGCGCATCGTCGGGCGGCTTGCGGCTTACTTCGCCGTGATGGCCTGCTTGATCGCCACGCAGCGCTGGTCTTCCTGCAGCGTGTCGAGCAAGGCGCGGCGGGTGCCGGCCGACAGCGCGGTCATGCTGTCGGCGGCGCTCTGCAGGCGCTGCACGCTGGTCGGGGTGCAGGCGGCCGGGATCATGCTGCCGGCGTAGGCGCGCATGTAGACCGGGCCGGCGGCCTTGTCGAGTTCCGGCAGCTTGGCCAGGCGCTGCGATGCGCTCTGTTCCGCCAGCGCACCCTGTTCGGCCGGGTACAGGCTGCCCATCGCCGTGCGCACGCGCGAGAACGGCAGCTTGGTCTGCAGGTCCTGCACCATGCCCAGCCACTCGGTCTTGACCGCCGGGTCCGGACGGCTGGCGGTGGCGGCGATCGCGGCGGCGGCGCCGGTGTCCGACTTGTCGCGCGCCTGTTCGGCCTCGACCAGTGCCGCCGCGCCCGGGTAGCCGTAGCGGTTCAGGCGGCCGATGATGGCCCAGCGCAGGTCCTGGTTCACGCTCAGGCCGTCGATGCCGGTTTTGCCGTCGAGCAGGCCGGCCAGGCGGTCCAGGCCCTGGCGCGAGCTGGCGACGCCCAGGTAGGTGCCGAACCAGCGGCGCTGGAAGTTGTCGTCGCCCTTGGCGGCGACCGTGCCGTTCCAGGCCATGTCCTCGAGCTGGCGCGTGGCCTGCGCGGGGTAGCCGCCCTGCAGGTTCATCATGTCCAGGTAGTGCTTGGACTGGACCACCTTGCCCAGCACGTCGCCGAGCAGGGTGTAATCCTTTTCGCCCGGCGCGTTGTTTAGCGCGGTGCCGATGAAATCGTTCAGCGGCAGCTTGCCGTCGCGCACGCCGTCCCACAGGCTCTGCCACAGCATGGCGCGCAGCAGCGGGTCGTCGACGCCTTTCAGCTGCTGGCGCGCGCTGTCGAACGAGCGGCCGTCCAGCTGCACCTTGACGAAGCCCCAGTCCTGGTAGTTCGGGTACACCAGGTCCGGGCAGGCCGCGCCCACCATGCCCGGCACGGCGGTCGAGGCGCCCTTGTAGGTGATGGGCACGTTGCGGTCCAGCTTCAGTTGCTGGCCGTCGCGGCGGAACGAAGCCACCTGCACGCGCTGTTCGCGCAGCGTCGGGAAGGCTTGCGGCGCGCTCTGCTGCAGCGCGAAGCTGGCGATCTTGCCGTTGCTGCAGCTGTAGTTGGCGGTGATCGTGTTCACGCCCGGCTGGTACAGCCACTGCTGGGTCCAGCCCTTCATGTCGCGCCCGGCCGCTTCGCCCAGGCTGCCGATGAAGTCTTCGAGGCGGGCATTGCGGTACTGGTACTTGACCAGGTAGTTGTGCACGCCCTTGCGGAACACGTCGGCGCCGAGCAGGTGGCGCAGCTGCATCAGGGTCGAGGCACCCTTCGAATAGGTGATCGCGTCGATGTTGTCGAAGGCGTTCTGGGTCGACGGCACCGGCACCTCGATCGGGTGGGTGGTGGTGCGCTGGTCCTGGGCGTAGGCGTCCTGCTTGCCGCTGGAATAGAAGGCGCGCCACGCATCCTTGAATTCGGTGGCCTCGGCGGTGGCCATGGTGCCCATGAAGGACGCGAAGCTTTCGTTCAGCCACAGGCCGTTCCACCATTCCATGGTGACCAGGTCGCCGAACCACTGGTGCGCCATCTCGTGCATGATGACGCCGGCCAGGCGCTGGCGCTGCTCGGCGGTCATCTCGGCCTTGTACATGAAGCCGCGCTCGGCGAAGGTGATGGCGCCGGCGTTTTCCATGGCGCCGTACAGGAAGTCCGGGACCAGGATCTGGTCGTACTTCTGGAACTGGTACGGCACGCCGAAGTAGTCGTCGAAGAAGTTCAGGCCGGCCTTGGTGTACTTGAACCATTCGGCCGGCTTGATCTGCGACGCCACCGACTGGCGCGCGAACAGGCGCATCGGATACTTGCCGCTGGTGTCTTCCCACATCTTGTAGGGACCGGCGTGCATCGAGAAATTGTAGGGGCTGAGCTTCTTGGTGCGCGGGAAGGTCCAGCGCCGGCTGTCGCCGGCTTGCGCGATCTTCGTTTCGCGCGTGGTCGAGATCACCTGCCAGTCGGCCGGCGCGCTCACGTTCACCTGGTAGGTCGCCTTCAGGTCGGGCTGGTCGAACACCGCGAACATCTGGTGCGCGGCGGCCGGCTCGAAGTGCGAGTAGGTATACACGCGGCCGTCGACCGGGTCGACCATGCGGTGCAGGCCTTCGCCGTTGGTGCTGTGCGGGCGCTCGTAGGCGACCACCACGGTGTTGCGGCCCTTTTTCAGGTCCTTGGCCGCCAGCGTGATGAACCAGCCGTTGTACTGCGGGGTCACGGTCTTGCCGTTGACGCTCAGCGACTTGATGGTGGCCTTGTCCAGGTCCACGGTCAGGGCGTCGGCATTGTCCTTCAGGTCGAACGCCAGGGTGGTGGTGGCGCCGAAGCTTTCCTTGCCGGTCAGCGTGAAGTCGAGCACGTAGTCGACGTTCGACACGCGCGCCGCACGCGCGGCGGCGTCCGCCTGCGACAGGAAGGCGTTCTCGGCGCGCACGGTAGTGGCACTGCGGGCAGCGCTGTCGGCGCCATGGGCGTGGGTGGTGGCGAAGGCCAGTGCGGTAGCGGCGGCCAGCGGCAGCAGACGGGAAGTGAAGCGTTTCACGGTGATCCTTGCGTTGCGACGATTGAAGACCATGGCTGCGGCTCGTGGCTGCGGCCAGAACGAATTTCGCAAGAATATCATGACAGCAATATCAAACCTACCGGTGGCGGGACCGGCACGGGATTTTTTTGCTGTTCAGGCTGGAAGAGAAGAAGATATCGACTCCGGCGCGTATGTACGTGCGCGCCGGAGCCGATGGCCCGAAGGCGGACTCAGGCGTTGGCTTGCAGCGCCGGATAGTCGGTATAGCCTTCCGCGCCCGGTGCGTAGAAGGTGTCCGGGCGGGCCGGGTTGAGCGGCGCATCCTGGCGCAGGCGGGCCGGCAGGTCGGGGTTGGCGATGAACCACTGGCCGAAGGCCACCGCATCGGCGTCGCCGCTGGCGATGAGTTGCTCGGCGCTTTCCTTGCTCAGCTTTTCGTTGGCGATGTAGACGCCGCCGAAGGCCTTTTTCAGCGCCGGACCGAGGCGGTCGTCGCCGATCGCTTCGCGCGCGCAGATGAAGGCGATGCCGCGCTTGCCGAGCTCGCGCGCCACGTAGCCGAAGGTCTCGAGCGGGGTCGAGTCGCCCATGTCGTGCGAATCGCGGCGCGGCGCCAGGTGCATGCCGACACGGTCGGCGCCCCAGACCTCGATGCAGGCGTCGGTGACTTCCAGCATCAGGCGCGCACGGTTCTCGATCGGGCCGCCGTAGATGTCGTCGCGGCGGTTGGTCTTGTCCTGCAGGAACTGGTCGAGCAGGTAGCCGTTGGCGCCGTGCACCTCGACGCCGTCGAAGCCGGCCTTCTTGGCGTTTTCGGCGCCCTGGCGGTAGGCGGCGACCACGCCCGCGATCTCGTCCAGCGCCAGCGCGCGCGGGGTCTCGTAATCCTTCATCGGACGCAGCAGGCTGACGTGGCCGGCCGGCTTGATCGCCGACGGCGCCACCGGGGCCTGGCCGTCCAGGAACACCGGGTCCGAGATGCGGCCGACGTGCCACAGCTGCAGGACGATGCGGCCGCCGGCCTGGTGCACGGCCTCGGTCACCAGCTTCCAGCCTTCGACCTGTTCGTCGGACCAGATGCCCGGGGTATCGGCATAGCCCACGCCCATCGGCGTGACCGAGGTCGCTTCGGACAGGATCAGGCCGGCCGACGCGCGCTGCGCGTAGTACTCGGCCATCAGGGCGTTCGGCACGCGGCCGGCGCCGGGTGCGCGGGCGCGGGTCAGCGGGGCCATCACGATACGGTTCGGCAGGTTCAGGGCGCCGACCTGGATCGGATCAAACAGTTTGCTCATCGATACTCCTGGTAATCGGTATGAATGGGCTTGCCATCATAAGCGAGCACGCCGATTCCTGCCGGGCGCGGCGATTTTTGCCGGCTTTCGCTACCTCCTGCCGCGGCTTCCCGCTCGCGGCCGGTGCTATACTCCCCGGCCGTTTTGCGAGGAATGACGATGAGCTGGATCACCCTGATAATCGCCGGGCTGCTGGAAGTCTGCTGGGCCGTGGGCCTGAAGTACACGGCCGGCTTTACCCGCCTGTGGCCCTCGGTGTTCACGCTGGCCACGATGGCCGGCAGCGTCGGCATGCTGGGCCTGGCGCTGCGCGCCTTGCCCCTGGGCACGGCCTACGCGGTGTGGACCGGCATCGGCACCGTCGGCACCGCCGTGTTCGGCATGCTGGTGATGGGCGAGCCGGCCGGCGCGCTGCGCCTGCTGTCGATCGGCCTGATCGTCGCCGGCATCGTCGGCCTCAAGCTGCTGACCGCGGCCTGACGCGCCGCTTCCTCCTTTCGCTTCCTCCCTTCTCCCGCTGCGCATACCCGACGCCTGCCGGCAGCGACGGCGCGCACATTTGCGCTGGATCGTCGCCGCGCTTTCATGCGAGGTGAATATACGTGTGTCCGGCCGGCGCGTTCGCGGCCGGCACCACCGCCCATATCATGACTGGAGATACGGATGAAGCTGCTTACCGTAGGGCCTGGTGCACCACCTCCTTGCCTGAACGGGGAGGGCACGCGTCCACGCGGAGCCCCCCATGCCTAGGCAGGACGGCATGCGACCGGTCACGCTGTCGATCGTCGTCCCGCTGCACGACGAGGAAGACAACGTGCTGCCACTGGCGACCGGGGTGCAGGCGGCGCTGGCGGCTTCGCCCTGGCCGTGGCAGCTGATCCTGGTCGACGACGGCAGCCGCGACCGCACCGCGCAGCGCATCCGCGAAGCCGTGCACGCCAGTCCGGAACGGGTGGGCGCGGTGATCCTGCGGCGCCGCTTCGGCCAGACCGCGGCGATGCAGGCCGGGATCGACGCCGCCGGCGGCACCGTCATCGCCACCATGGATGGCGACCTGCAGAACAACCCGCACGACATCGTGCGCATGGTGCGGCGCCTGCTCGACGAAGACCTGGACCTGCTGGCCGGCTGGCGCCGCGCGCGCCGCGACGGCTTCTGGCTGCGCCGCCTGCCGTCGCGGCTCGCCAACCGCCTGATCATGGCAGTCACCCGGCTGCCGCTGCACGACTACGGCTGCTCGCTGAAGATCTACCGCGCCGCGGTGCTGCGCGAGGTGCGCCTGTACGGCGAGATGCACCGCTTCATCCCGGCCTGGATGGCGACCGTGACCGACCCGGCGCGCATCCGCGAGGAAGAGGTGAGCCATTTCCCGCGCGTGCACGGCAAATCCAAGTACGGCTTGTCGCGCGCGGTCAAGGTGCTGCTCGACCTGCTGGCCGCGGTCTTCTTCGTGCGCTTCCGGGCCAGTCCCGGCCATTTCTTCGGGCGCATCGGCCTGGCCTGCGCGTTTCCCGGCATGCTGGTGCTGTCCTGGCTCGCCTGGGTCAAGCTGGTCGAAGGCGAGCCGATCGCCAGCCGGCCACTATTGCTGTTCGCGCTGCTGCTGGTGGTGATCGGGGTGCAGTTCATCTGCACCGGCATCGTGACCGAGATGCTGGCGCGCACCTACTTCGAGGCCGGCACCGCACGCACCTACCTGGTGCGCGACAGCTTCGGCGCACTGGCGGACACGCATCTCGCGCCGGAGCAGCCGCGCGGCGCCGTGCTGCTGGCCGGGCCGGCGCCGGCGGACAACCGTGCCGCACCGGAGGGTGCATGAGGACCGGCGGCGGGCGGCGTCCGCAGCCGGTCCGGCCGCCGGTGCGATCGGCGGTCCGCTCACTGGGCCAGCCTGCCGGATTGGCCGCCGGCAGGCCGGCCGCGGCGGATCCGGCTGATTCTGGGCCGGCGGCGGGAGGGTGGCGCCGCCGGCTGCGCCTGCGCAGCGCGCTCGGTGCGCGGCTGCCGTTGCTGGTGCTCGGCCTGGCCGTGCTCACCGCGCTGTTCTTCCGCCTGGGCGAGGTGCCGCTGTTCGACGTCGACGAAGGTGCCTTCAGCGAAGCCACGCGCGAGATGCTGGCGCGCGGCGACTACGTATCGACCTGGCTCAACGGCCAGCCGCGCTTCGACAAGCCGATCCTGACCTACTGGCTGCAGGCGGCGTCGGTGACCCTGTTCGGCGCCGGCGAATTCGCCTTCCGGCTGCCGTCCGCGCTGGCGGCCTGCGCCTGGATCGCCGCCACCGGCGTGTTCGCCGGCACCCGTTTCGAGCGCCGTGCCGGTTACGCGGCGGCCTTCATCGCCGCCAGCAGCGCCGGCGTGGTGGTGATCGGGCGCGGCGCCATCGCCGATGCGCTGCTCAACCTGTGGCTGGCGCTGGCCATGTTCGACATCATGCGCTATGCGGCTGCGGCCCCGGCGCCGGCGCCGGCCGCACGGCGCTACTGCCGCCGTGCCTTCCTGTGGATCGGCCTCGGGCTGCTGACCAAGGGGCCGGTGGCGCTGCTGGTGCCCGCCGCCGCCAGCCTGCTCGGCTTTGCCCTGCAGCGCCGCATCCCGCTGTGGTGGCGCGCGGTGCGCGACCCGGTCGGCTGGCTGCTCCTGCTGGCGGTGGCTGCGCCCTGGTATCTGCTCGAATATGCGCGCCGCGGCGATGCCTTCCTGGCCGGCTTCTTCATGCGCCACAATGTCGAGCGCTTTCTCGAACCCCTGCAGGGCCACGGCGGCGGTGCGCTGTACTACGTGCCGGCGCTGCTGCTGGTGCTGCTGCCCTACAGCGGCCTGTTTCTCAAGGTACTCCCCGGCCTGCGCCACCGGCAGGCGCTGCGCGAGCCCGGCGCGCCGGACGCCTTCCTGTGGAGCTGGTTCCTGTTCGTGTTCGTGTTTTTCTCCTGCGCGGGTACCAAGCTGCCGCACTACCTGCTGTACGGGGTCACGCCGCTGTTCATCCTGATGGCGCGCGTGCGGCATGCGCCGGGACCGCGCTGGCTCGCCTTCGGCCCGCCGGTGTTGCTGCTGGCCGCGGTGGCAGCCTTGCCCTGGATGCTCGGCTACGCCGTTCCGCAAATCAAGAATGACTATGTGCGCGAAGCGCTCGGCCGGCCCGAGGTCTTCGGCGCCGCCTGGCACCTCGAGGCCGCGCTGCTGCTGGGTGCCGGACTCGGCCTGGCCCTGTGGCGGCATGCGCCGCCGTGGCCGCGGCTGGCGGGCTGCGGCCTTCTGTGCGCCGTAGCGCTCGGCGGTTTGCTGCTGCCGGCCGTCGGCGAACTGCAGCAGGGGCCGGTGAAGGAGGCCGCGCTGCTGGCGCGCACCAATGGCTGGGCCGTGCACGGCTGGCGCATCAACGTGCCCAGCTTCTCGGTCTACCGCGCCGCGCCGACCCCGGCCACGCCCGTGCCGCAGCCCGGCCAGATCGTCCTGACCCGCAGCGACGCGCTGGTCGAACTGGCGCGCCTGACCGGGCAAAGGGGGCAAAACGGGCAGAACGGGCACAACGGGCACAACGGGCAGGGCGCCCATATCCTGTACCGCAAGGGCGGCATCCTGCTGCTGCGCATGCCGGAGTGAGTCCGCCATGCGTCCGCCCCTGCATCCGGCCTGGGTCTGGCTGCCGCCCGTCGCGGCCCTTGCGGCGATCGCACTGATCCTGGCCAGCGGCGCCAACCGCCCGCTGTTCCTGTGGCTCAACCATGCCGGCCATCTGCTGGGCAACAAGGTATGGCTGCATCTGACCGTCCTCGGCGACGGCGCCATCGCGCTGAGCCTGGTCCTGCCCGCCATCCGGCGCGCGCCGCGCTGCTTCTGGGCGGCACTGGCGGCGGCGGTGTTCGCCGGCATCTGGACCCAGCTCACCAAGCAGTTCATCGACGTGCCGCGCCCGCTCGCCGTGTTCGGCGCCGGCGAATTCTTCCAGGCCGGTCCGGCCTATCGCCAGGTGTCCTTTCCTTCCGGGCATGCGGCGGCGGCATTCGCGATCGCCGGCATCGGCGTGATGGGATTGGCCGGGCGCACGCTGGTGCGTGCGTTGCTGGTGCTGGCCGCCAGCCTGGTGAGCCTGTCGCGCATCATGGTCGGCGTGCACTGGCCGGTCGACGTATTGTGGGGCGCGGTCGGTGGCTGGTGCGGCGCATGGGGCGGCCTGGCGCTGCAGGGCCGATGGCGCTGGCGTACCGCCGGGCCGGCCGGGCTGCTGGCCGGCCTGGTCATGATGGGCGTGGCGGCCAGCCTGCTCGTGAGCCGGCATACCGGCGTTGCGGCCACCTTGCCGATGCAGCACCTGATCGCCGGCGCCTGCCTGGCGTGGGGCGCCTGGGAAATGGCGGCGATGCTACCCTGGTCGCGCTGGCTGGCACGCCGGCGCGGGCGCGCCGAGGGCGTGGCCAGTGGAGTTGCCGGTGCCGGTGCCGGCACGGAGCCGGCCACCGAGGGCGCGGCAATCGAGCGGAGGGCGGCGGATGGATGAAGAGCGCTGGTGGCTGCTGGTCGGCTTCGGCGGGCAGGCCCTGTTCATGGGGCGCTTCGTGCTGCAGTGGTTCGCCAGCGAACGGCGTCGCCGCAGCGTGATCCCGGTGTCGTTCTGGTACCTGAGCATCGTGGGGGCGCTGGTGCTGCTGGCCTACGCCGCGCACCGGCGCGATCCGGTGTTCGTCGCCGGCCAGGGGCTGGGCGTGGCGATCTACCTGCGCAACCTGCAACTGATCCGCAATGCCAAGACCCGCGCCGGGACCGGCACGCCGCAGTCGTCCTGACACCTTTACGCAGATTTACAGCGGCACAACGCATCTTTAACTTCTTGCGAAATAGAATTTATCTCATTGTTTTCACAGCTGTTTCCGGCGCAAGCGCGCCGTCGAGGAGGTAGATGCATGTTGCGTTCCCTGTCCCATGGCGCCCCGGATGGCGCCCTCCCCATCATGCAACCATTGCGTTCTCAGGCGGTCGAATTCGATGCGCAGTGGCACCGGCCGCTCAAGGGCACTGCCATCGACACCGCCTGGAAAGCCGAGCCGTCCATGCCCATCGCCAAGAGCCCGCCCCTGATCGCGCCGGAGCGCCTGGCGCGCGCCGACAAGATCCTGTTCATCGCGCACCTGGCGCTGGGCGACTTCACGTACCTGCAGAATTGCCTGCGCGCGTTTGCCGAGGCGTATCCGCACATCGCCGTGCACCTGTGGGTCGACGAGCGCCGGCGCACCCGCCGCGCATCGGAATGGGCGCACCTCCAGAAGTATGCGCTGTACGACTGGCTGGCCGAGTGCCGCTTCATCGCCAAGGTCTACGACCGGACCTACAGCCCGGCGCTGTTCAAGGACTCGCTGGCCGAGGCCCGGCGCCAGGACTATCCGCTGGTGGTATCGCTGGCCGTGCTGGAACGGCACAAGTATGCGCGGATGGCGCGCAAGATCAGTCCGCACGGCTTCGTGGTCGGCCAGAAGAAGCGGGTGCGCCCCTACGACCTGCCGAAGCACCTGTGCTACCGCAAGCTGGACGCCTGGATCCCGGCCTACAACGCCGCCTCGCATGGCGGCCAGCATATCAGCGACATCTATGCCGGCTGGTTCACCCAGTTGTTCGGCATGGAGATTGCGCCGGCGGCGCGTTTCCCGAGGCTCGACATCGACGCGCGCTGGATGCGCTATGCGCACGCGCAGTTCGCGGCCTGGGGTTTGCGCAGCGCGCCGGCGGGCGGGACGGCAGAGGGCGGCATGGCATCCGGCAGCGCCGCAGCCAACGGTACGTACGCGGCCGGCAGCGCGGCCAGCGGCCAGGTCGTGTTCGTGAACGCGTTTTCCAAGTCGGTCGAGCGCAGCTGGCCGCTGGAGCGGGTGATCGGCCTGATCCGCACGATGCGCTGTGCACCGGCCTGGCGCGACGCCGGCTTCGTGGTCAACGTGGTGCCCGAGGAGCTGGCACGGGCGCGGGTGCTGTTCGAGGCACAGGGCCTGGAACGCACGCACTTGTTCAGCGCCGAAGACAATTTCTTCCAGCTGCCGGCGATCCTCAGCCTGTGCGGGCTGGTGATCTCGGTCGAAACGGCGGTGATGCACCTGGCGAATGCCGTGCACGTGCCGGTGATCGCGCTGATGCGCCAGAAGACGCCGGAGTGGGCGCCGATCGACAAGGCCAACAGCACCGTCATCACCGTGGCCGGCCGCGACGACTGGGTCGACAGCATCGGCGTGCAGGACGTGATGGCGGTGCTGGAGGCATGCTACCCGCGCGAACGGGCATCCGATCCGGCCTGAGCCGGCCTGAGTCGGCCCGAGTCGCCCCGATGCGGCATGCCCAGCGTCGCCCTGGCTCGATCGTGCGCTATGATGGGGGCGGCTGTTGCCGGTGTATCATGGAACCGGCCATGCACCCGGCATCCGGCCGGACCGTGCAGACACAGCCTCGGCCACAGCCACGACGGAAAGGATTGCGACGATGACGACGATGATGGGCAACCGTGACGCCAGACTGCAGCGGACCGCGGCCAGGCGCGTGCAGCGCGTGCTGTGGGTGACCGCCGCCATCCTGCTGGTGCCGGCGGTGGCGATGCGGTTCACGAACGAAGTGAACTGGGGTCCGATGGACTTCGTGGTGGCCGCGGTGCTGCTGGCCGGCACCGGCCTGGTCTACGAATTGGCGGTGCAGCGCATCGGCAACCGCGTGCACCGCATCGCCGGCGGGCTGGCGCTGGCCGCCGGCCTGCTGCTGGCGTGGGCGGAGCTGGCGGTGGGCGTGTTCCACTGAGCGCCCGACAGGGCCTGCCGGCGCAGGCCCGGCGGGTCGTCATTCGCGCCCGAACTGCGGATTCGGACGCGTCATGTAATACCACTCCTGGTTCGGGCCGGCATTCGTGTCCGGGAACAGGATGCGTCCCGAGAACTCGGCCAGTACCGGCGTGCCGTCGGCGCGCACGCCGATCTGGTCGCCTTCGTTCACCGGATCGAAGCTGGCCCACTGGCGGCTGAAGCGGTCGCCGGCATCGAGCTTGTCGTGCACCACCACCATCTGCAGCGCTTCCATCTCCTCGAACGGTACCGGTTCCGGCGCCGGCGCGTCGATCAGCCCCAGGTGCGCCAGCGTGTTCATGATGGCGCGCTGGGCCACGTCCGGCGCCTGCGGATCGAGGTGCTGGCCGCATTCCAGCGTCAGCGCGTAGCCGCCGGTGCTGCGCATGTACTCGGTGGTGCCGACGCCGTAGCGCAGCACGGTTTCCAGTTCGGCGGCCCCGGTGTTGGAAGCGCGCGAACGGCGCTGCACGCCGCCGCCGTAGGCCGCCATCCAGCCGGTCACGAAGCGCCGCACGCCCAGGCGCCGCGCCAGCGCGCGTTCTTCGCGCATGTGGCGGAAGGGTTCGAGCGGACCGTCGTTGTCGACCGGTCCCACCATCACGAAGGGCTCGCCGTGGGCGGCGTTGAAGGAGTGCAGGTCGAGCAGCACGTCGTGCTGCGCCAGCAGCGGGCACAGCCAGTTGGCGACATGGTCTTCGAAGTCCTGCGGTTCGGCTTTCGGGAACAGGTCGCGGTTCAGGTTGCGGTCGCCCGAGCGGGTGTTCTTCGCATACGCCAGCGGATTCACGATCGGCACGAAGGTCACGCTGCCGCGCGCGATGTGCAGGCGGCCGGCGTCGAGGTCCGCCATGACGCGCCCGATGGCCTGGGTGCCGCACACTTCGTTGCCGTGGGTCGCGCCCATGATGATGACGCGCGGTCCCGGTGCGATGCCGGTGTAGTTGACGGATTTGAATTGCAGCGTGCTGGCGGTAGTCATGCGGTGGTGGTCCATGAATGATCGGTGCGGGCATTCTATCGGGGAAAGACTGGCTGCGGTGACCCGCGCATGGCATGATCGCGGTTTTCGTTCCAGATCGTTACCATGAGCAGTCCATCCGCGCACCGGATCCACGGACTCGATACCCTGCGTGCGCTGGCGGTCACGCTGGTGGTGCTGCACCATTACGTGCTGTTCGTCAGCGGCGCGCCGACCTTCGGCTGGGTCGGCGAACTCGGCTGGGCCGGGGTCGACCTGTTCTTCGCGCTCTCCGGCTACCTGATCGGCAACCAGATATTTACCGCCCTGCACAGCCCGCAGGGCTTCTCGCCAAGCCATTTCTATGCGCGGCGCCTGCTGCGCACGCTGCCGAACTTCTGGGCGGTGCTGGCGCTGTACGCGCTGTGGCCGGCCTTCCGCGGCGACGCGCCGCTGCTGCCGCTGTGGCGCTACCTGAGCTTTACCCAGAACATCCACCTCGAGCCCGGCACCGCGTTTTCGCATGCCTGGTCGCTGTGCATCGAAGAGCAGTTCTACATGCTGCTGCCGGCGCTGGCGCTGCTGGGCGCCGCATGGCGGGCACCCATGCGCTGGGCGTGGCTGGCGATCGGCGCCGCGTTCGCGGCCGGGATGGCGGTGCGCTGGCAGATATGGGCCGACGGCATGCATCGCCCCGACTGGCTGCACCACTATTATAAATACGTGTATTACGCGAGCTGGTGCCGCTTCGACGAACTGCTGGCCGGCGTGGCGCTGGCGCTGCTGAAGAACCGTCACCGGACCGCTTGGATTGCCGTGATGCGTCACGGAAATATTTTGGGGGCGGCGGGCGTGCTGGTGCTGGCGCTGGCGGCGTGGCTGTTCCTGCGCGACCATTACGGGCTCGGCGTGACCGTGTTCGGCTACCCGCTGCTGGCGCTCGGCTTTTCGCTGCTGATCCTGGCGGCGCTGGCACCCGGTTCGCTGCTGCACCGGGTGCGTGTGCCGGGTGCGGCCAGCCTGGCGCTGTGGTCGTATGCGGTCTATCTGGTGCACAAGCAGGTGTGCGTGATGGTCGCGGCCTGGCTGGGCCGGCACGGCTACGGCGCCGCATCGTGGACCACCATCGGGGTGTCGCTGGCAGCCTCGCTGCTGGCCGGCTGGCTGCTGTACCGGCTGGTGGAGACGCCGTTCATGGCGCTGCGTGCGCGCTGGGTGCCGTCGAATGCGGCGGCGCCGGCCTCGAGCCTCAGTGCGCCTCGCTGACGCTGTTCTCGATCACGTCAAAGGCGGCCGGCATGTCGGCCAAAAACGCCGTCAGGTGGGCCACGCGCATCGACGGATCGTAGCCCTCGGTCGAGGCGATTGCCGCGCGCAGGCCGGGCAGGGCTTCCGGGGTGGCCGGGCTGTCGTAGGCGTCGATCAGCATCGCCACCAAATCGGTCGGCACCGCGGCCCTGGCGCCGGCGCCGCGGCGCAGGCGCTCATGGATGACGCCGAGCAGCGTGCGCTGCATGCGCGGGGTCGGGTGCTCGATGTGGGCAAAGGCGGCCGGGGTGTTGGCGATGGCGTCGCACATCGCGGTGTCGATGGCGTCCGGCTTGAGGTCGGAGGGGATGTCGAACCAGGCCTTGTCCCAGCGCGTGCGGGCGTACTGGTGGCCGGGCGGGAATGCGTCGAGCGACTCCAGGCCGAGCGCGCGGCTGGCGCGGGAGAGCAGGGTGGCGAGAGTGTCGAGCAGGGGCATTGGATTGGGCGGAAGTCGAATGCCGATAGTGTAGCCGATGGCCGGGCACACATGCACGTCGCCCCTGCGAAGGCAGGGGCCCAAGTTTTGCGAGCGCTAACGAAACGCGTGCAACTTGGACCCCTGCCTTCGCAGGGGCGACGTTCAAAGGCTAACGGCAGGATACACAGCGCTGCGGCTCAGATAAATCGCGCCGCAAGCCGATCAAGCCGCAAAGCGCCCGGCCCGGAAATCCTCCACCGCCTGGAACACCTCGGCCTGGGTGTTCATCACGAACGGCCCGTACTGGGCGATCGGCTCGTTCAGTGGTCGTCCGGCAATCACCAGCATGCGGCTCGCTGCGGCGGCCTTGATGCGCACGCCGTCGGCGCCCTGGGCGTTGTCGAGGATGGCCATGCGCGTCTGCGGCACGCCCTTGCCCTCGATCACGACTTCGCCGCGGAACACGTAGGCGAAGGCGTTGTGCCCGGCCGGCAGCGGCAGGTCGAGCGTCGCGCCGGCCGGCAGGTCGATGTCCAGGTACAGCGGCTCGGTGCCGTCGCGCTGGACGGCGCCCGTCACGCCGTGGGTGCTGCCGGCGATCACCTGCACGGTGGCACCCGATGCCAGCGTGAAGCGCGGCACCTGTTCGGTCGGGATGTCGCGGTACCAGGGCGCGCTCATCTTGTCCTTGGCGGGCAGGTTGAGCCACAGCTGGAACCCTTCCATCAGGCCTTCTTCCTGCTCCGGCATTTCGGAGTGGATCACGCCGCGCCCGGCCGTCATCCACTGCACGCCGCCGTTGGTGACCAGGCCTTCGTTGCCGGCGCTGTCGCGGTGGCGCATGCGGCCGTTCAGCATGTAGGTGACGGTCTCGAAACCGCGGTGCGGATGCTCCGGGAAGCCGGCGATGTAGTCGCCGGCCTTGTCGCTGCCGAAGGCGTCCAGCATCAGGAACGGGTCGAGGCGGCGCTGCAGCGGCTGGGTCAGCACGCGGTTGATCTTCACGCCGGCGCCGTCCATCACGAACTGGCCGCCGATCACGCGCTCGACGCCGCGGCTCTTCACCACGCTTTCGCTACGAATCTGTTCCATCGCCATGATGTCGCTCCCGATTGCTGAAAAAGGTTGGATTACGCCAATGCTTCGACGGCGGCGTCGGCTTCCGCCTGGCCCTTGGCGGCCAGTTCCGGACCCATCGCCAGGCCGGCCGAGTAGATGAACTGGTTGTCGGTCATGCCCAGGAAGTTCAGCAGCATGCGGATCTGCGGCACTTGCGGATCGGCGTCGGCCGGGTAGATGCCGCCGCGGGCGGTCGCCACGTAGACTTTCTTGTTCTTCAGCAGGCCTTCCGGACCGGTCTCGGTGTAGCGGAAGGTCACACCGGCACGGGCGATCGCATCGAACCAGGCCTTGAGCTGGATCGGCATGCTGAAGTTGTACATCGGCGCGCCCAGCACGATGACGTCGGCAGCCTGGGCTTCGGCGATCAGGGCGTCGTCCAGGGCCACGCGGGCAGCCTGCTCGGACGTGCGCTGCTCGGCCGGGGTGAACAGGGCGCCCAGGGCGGCACCGTCCAGCACCGGATGCGGGTTCGCGCCGAGGTCGCGCACGGTCAGTTCCGCGCCCGGGTTGGCGGCGATCAGCTTGGCGGCGATACGGTTGGCCACGCGGGTCGATTCCGAATCCGCGCCGCGTACGCTCGAGTTAATTTGCAGAATCTTCATGCTGTTTTCCTTTAGTCTGGATGGGTGGGTGTTGCACTATGACTACTGTAACCGTTCCACCAGTCGTGTGGAAGACGCTAGAATGGATAACATTATTCACGCGATGGAACAATAACGCGCATGGACCTGGAACCGAACGATCTGCTGCTGTTCGCTCGCATCGTCGAGGCCGGCAGCTTCAGCCTGGCGGCGCAGCGCCTGGACCTGCCCAAGTCGACGGTCTCGCGGCGCATCTCGCTGCTCGAAGCCAGCCTCGGCGAGCGCCTGCTGCAGCGCACGACCCGCAAGCTGATGCTGACCGAGTTCGGCACCAGCCTGCTGGAACACGCGCGCAAGCTGGCCGACCAGGTGGAAGAGGCCGAAGCGCTGGCCCAGCACCGCCAAGCCGCGCCCAGCGGCAAGCTGCGCATCTCGGTGCCGCACGATTTCGCCAACGTCGGCATGACGGAACTGATCGCGCGCTTCGCCGAGCAGTATCCGGCGGTGTCGCTGGAACTGGATTTGTCGCCGCGCCGGGTCGACCTGGTCGCCGAAGGCTTCGACATCGCGATCCGCATGGGCGACCTGCCCGAGGATTCCACGCTGGCGGCGCGCCGGGTGGCGCTGGAACACATGGGCCTGTATGCGGCGCCGGCCTACATCGCCCGCCGCGGCCTGCCCGAACACCCGGACGACCTGCTGCAGCACGACCTGCTGTGCATCCTCAGCCGCAGCGGCGGTCCGGTGCCCTGGGTCCTGCAGCGCGGCAAGGTCGAGTGGAAACATGCACTGCGCGCGCGCCTGACCGCCAACTCGCCCGAGCTGCTGGCACGGATCGCCTGCAGCGGCATGGGCATCGCCGCCAGTTCCGACCTGTTCGTGGCCTCCTATCTGGAGAAGGGGGAACTGGTGCGCGTGCTGCCCGAGTGGGAAATGCCGACCGCGACCGGCTGGGCGGTGTTCCCGGGGCGGCGGCTGATGCCGGCCAAGACCCGGGTGTTCCTGGACATGATGGAAGAGATGTTCTGCAAGAACCAGGCCGGCAAGGCCTAGCGCGACGCCCGCGCCGGGCGCTCAGGCTGGACGCTCAGGTCGGACGATTTCCCATCACCTCGCCCAGCACGACCTTGCGCTCGGGCGCCCAGTCCTGATTGAACGAGATGGTATCCGGCTTGAACAGCATGACGATGGTCGAGCCCAGCAGGAAGCGGCCCATTTCCTCGCCCTTTTTCAGCACGATGTCCTTGTCGTCGTAGGTCCATTCGCTGATCTTCTGCGGGCGCTTCGGGTTCACCACGCCGTGCCACACGGTGGCCATGCTGCCGACGATGGTGGCGCCCACCAGCACCATGACGAAGGGGCCGTGTTCCGGGCTCTCGAACACGCACACCACGCGCTCGTTGCGGGCGAATAGGTTGGGTACGCCGCGCGCGGTGGTCGGGTTGACCGAGAACAGGGCGCCCGGCACGTAGATCATGCGCGTGAGCTTGCCATCGCAGGGCATGTGCAGGCGGTGGTAATCCTTGGGCGACAGGTACAGGTTGGCAAAGCTGCCGTGGCGGAATTGCGCCGCCAGCGTGGCGTCGCCGCCGACCAGGTCGGTGGTGGTGAAACGGTGGCCCTTGGCCTGCAGCATGTGGTGGTCGTCGATGGCGCCGAACTGGCTGATCGCGCCGTCTACCGGGCATACGAAGTCGGCCGCCGCCAGCGGGCGCACGCCGGCCTTCAGCGGACGGGTGAAGAAGTCGTTGAAACTGGTGTAGCTGGCGATGTCCGGGTTTTCCGCTTCCGCCATGTTGACCCCGTACTTGCCGACAAACCAGCGGATCAGCCGGGTCGTCATCGACCCGCCCTTGGCCCCGGCGACACGGCCGGCAAAGGTGGTGAGGCGCTGCTTCGGCAGCAGGTATTGCGGCAAGACTTTAAAACGATCGGACACGGTAACCCTCGTGATGTTGACCGGTCAATTATAGCGGGCCAAGTGCACGGGCGGACGTTTTTGGCATCCCTCAGTCCCCCGTGCATGACATACATATCAAAAATATTTACCTAGGTGCAACAAAACAACGCGCAGTTGATTGACAATGACGCCTCTTCGTTATTTTGCCATTTTGACATGCATATCCCTGCCGCGCCGTTCCGTCTGACCCTGCTGGCCGCCACTCTGCTGGCTTCGTTCGCCGTCCATGCCCAGAGCGGGCAGGCGGCACCCCTGCAAGGCGACCGGCAGGCCGTCGATACCGGCAAGGCCGACAAGGCCGAGGTGCCGGCAGCTCAGGTGCAGAAGGTCGAAGTGCAGGGCAAGGCCGATGCCTACGATCCGCGCCGCGACGACACCGCCAGCAAGATCGTGGTCAACCACGACGAGCTGGTCAAGTACGGCGACACCACCGTGCTCGATGCACTCAAGCGCGTGCCCGGCGTGACCGTCAGCGGCAGCGGCGGGCGCGGCGGCGAGATCCGCATGCGCGGCCTCGGTGCCGGCTACACCCAGGTGCTGCTGAACGGCGAGCGCGCGCCGGCCGGCTTCGACATCACTTCGCTGTCGCCGGACGTGATCGAGCGCATCGAGGTGCTGCGCGCCGCCAGCGCGGAATATTCGACCCAGTCGATCGCCGGCACCATCAACATCGTGCTGAAGAAGGCGGTCAAGACGGCCCAGCGCGAGCTGAAGGTGGGCTACGCCCGCGGCAGCGCCATCAAGAGCCCGACCCTGAGCTTGCAGCTGGCCGACAAGGCCGGCAAGCTGTCGTGGTCGTTCTCGGCCAACGTGTTTCGCAGCGAATTCACGCAGGATCCCGACACCATCGACAGCTTCTTCGACGCCGCGGGGGCATTGACCGGGCTGCGTAACCGGACCGCGCCGCAGGACGGCAGGTTCACCGCTTTCAGCCTGGCGCCGCGCCTGAACTATACCCTCGACAACGGCGATACCCTGACCGCGCAGACCTTCGTCAACGGCTTCCGCTTCGAGCAGGGCGAGGCCGAGCGCGTGCAAACACTCCTCGGCGCGCTGCCGGCCTACCCGGTGCGGGACCAGGACACCAACAACAAGAACCGCATGTTCCGCGAAGAGCTGAACTGGGTACACAAGTTCGCATCCGGCGGCCGCCTGGACGCCAAGCTGAGCGGCCAGTACGTCGGCATCGACAGCAACATCGTCCGCACCGGCAGCGGCAACCCGGCGGTCCGGGCGCTGTACTCGCTGATCGATGCCGACGCCTCGACGCGCGGCGTCAGCTCGACCGGCAAGTACACCAGCGCCCGTTTCGAAGGCCACGCGCTGGCCTTCGGCTGGGACGGCGGGGTTACCACCGGCGACGACACCCGGCGCGAGCGCGACTGGCGCCAGCCCGACGTGGCGCTGCCGGGCGGCGACGAGCACTACGATTCGCGCGTGTCGCGCCTGGCCGTGTATGGCCAGGACGAGTGGAACGTCACGCCGCGCTGGTCGGTCTACCTCGGCGCACGCTGGGAGGGCATCCGCACCAATACCGCGGACGACACCTTCGCCACCGTGCACAACCGCTCCTCGGTCCTGAGCCCGGTGGCGCAGACCCTGTACAAGCTGCCGGGTACCAAGGGCGATCAGGTGCGCTTCGCGGTCACCCGCACCTACAAGGCACCCGCACTGCAGACCCTGATCCCGCACCGTTTCACCTCGGTCAACAACAGCCAGACCGAACCGGATTCGATCGGCAACCCGAACCTGAAGCCCGAACTGGCGCTCGGCTTGGACGCCTCCTACGAGCACTACTGGGGCGAGGGCGGGCTGCTGTCGGCCAGCGTGTCCAGCCGCCGCATCACCGACTACACCCGCAACCTGGTGCTGTTCGACGGCGCGCGCTGGGTGTCGACGCCGTCCAACGCCGGCAGCGCACGCACCCACGGCCTGGAGCTCGAGGCCCGCTTCCCGCTGAAGGCCGTGATGCAGACCACCACTGCGCTCGACCTGCGCGCCAGCGTGTCGCGCAACTGGTCGAGTGTGGCATCGGTACCCGGCCCGGACAACCGCCTGGACAACCAGACCCCGCTGTCGGCCACCCTCGGCGCCGACTACAAGAAGGGCGCGCTGACCCTCGGCGGCAGCTACGTCTTCAAGAACGGCGGCTTCGTGCGGGTCTCGGGCAACCAGATCAGCTACCTCTCGGTGCGGCGCGACCTGGACCTGTATGCGTTATGGAAGTTCAACCCGAAAGTCCAGCTGCGCGTGGCGACCGCGAACCTGCTGGCGCAGGATACGGTGAGCGAGAGCACCTACGTCACGCCGGGCGTGGGGAGCCAGACCAGCCGGACGCTGGGGCCGGTCAACCGCAGCGTGCGCGGGACGCTGGAAATGAAGTTCTGAGGTGAAAGTGCCACGTCGTCCCCGCGAAGGCGGGGACCCATGCTGAGTTTCCGAAGTAAGCGCCCTTGAAGTGGCACCCTCACTCAAGCCATACCGAATTCTGATGTTCAGTATGGGTCCCCGCCTGCGCGGGGACGACGGATTTGAGGCCCGCAGCTAAGCCAGCTTAGGCTTCCTCAGTACCCGCCAGGCAATCGCAATCGCCACCGCCTGCATCCCCGCGCACATGTAGAACACGCTCCCCACCCGCCAGTCCGCGCTCGGCAGGTGGCTCACCGCCCCCAGGATCATGGTGCCGACCAGGGGCATGATCACCAGCCCCAGGCTGCTGATCGATTGCAGCGAGCCCATCAGCTCGCCCTGTTCGCGCGGCGGCGAGGCCTTCGAGACGATCCCCTGCAGTGCCGGTCCGGCGGCAAACGACAGCAGGTTGCACAGGATGATTGCGTAGATCAGCCAGCCGTGCGTGCTCAAGCCGTAGGCCAGGAAGGCGAGGGCGCCCGAGCTCAGGCCGAGCAGGGTCACGCGCACCTCGCCGAAGCGGCGGATCAGCACGCCCAGCAGGCCGGCCTGCACCACGATCGAGGACACCCCCACGCAGAACAGCGCCAGGCCGTTCTCGGCCGGGCGCCAGCCGAAGCGGAAGCTGGTATACAGCACGAAGCACGACTGCAGCGTCATCTGGGCGAAGGTGACCAGTGTGAACACCAGGACCAGGCCGCGGATGTCGCGCCGGCGTACCAGGCGCAGCAGCGCGGCGAACGGATTCAGGCGCGCCAGCCGGAACGGCGGGCGTTTTTCGGGCGGCAGCGATTCCGGCACGGCGATCCAGCCGTAGATGAAATTGGCGGCCGACAGCGCGGCGGCCACGTAGAAGGGCAGGTGCAGGCCGACGTTGCCGAGCATGCCGCCCAGCGCCGGGCCGCAGATGAAGCCGAGGCCGAAGGCGGCGCCGATCTTGCCGAAGCTCTTGGCGCGGTTGTCCGGCGTCGACACGTCCGAGGCGTAGGCGGCCGCCACTGCCATGCTGGCCGACGAGGCGCCGCCGATCACGCGGCCGATGAACAGGCAGGCCAGGTTCGGTGCCCAGGCCGTGGTCAGGAAGTTGATGCACATGCCGCCCATCGAGTACAGCAGGATCGGGCGGCGTCCGAGGCGGTCGCTGGCCATCCCGATCATCGGCATGAAGATGAACTGCATCAGGCCGAACACGGTGGCCAGGATGCCGTACCACAGCGCCTGCTGCTCGCGCCCGCTGACGTAGTCGCCGACCAGCGCCGGCAGCACCGGCACGATCAGCCCGACGCCGAGCATGTCCACGAAGACGCAGATCAGGACAAAGTTCAGGTTGCCGGCCGGGGCCTTGGCAAGCGTTGCGGTGCTGGTCATGGGCGCTGTCCGTCGCGATACGGAGGAGCTTCATGGTAGCACCGCTGCCGGAAACTTATGGTTGTTTCCTGCTCACATTCTTATGCCGACAGACTCGTCAGGCGCCCGACCACTCGGCGGCGAAGGTGCGGCGAAAGTCTTCCAGCAGCGCCAGGCGTTGCTCGGCCAGCCGGCGTCCGGCCGCGGTTTGCATCATGCCGGGCAGCCGGGCCAGCTTGACCGGGATGTGGTCGAGCGAATACGCCCCGTCGTCGAGCGGGCGCTCGCGGCCCAGCGGATCGGTCGCGTGGGCCAGGCTGCTGCCCATGCGGCCGGCGATGTAGAACATGCGCGCCAGCCCGACCGCGCCGAGGCCGTCCAGGCGGTCGGCATCCTGCACGATCTTCGCTTCGAGCGTGGTGGCCGGGATCGCCGCCGAAAAGCTGTGCGCTTCGATGGCGTGGGCAACCGCATCCAGCTTCTCCTGCGGGAAGCCGAGCCGGCGCAGTTCGCTACACGCCAGCTCGGCCGACAGGCGCGAAGCCATGCTGCGGCGCGGGTCGTTCTTGGGCACGTTGACCAGGTCGTGCAGGTAGCAGGCGGTCAGCACGACCAGTCGATCGGGCGCTGCGTCGGCCTGCTCGCCGGCCATGATTTCCCGGGCGTTGCGCCATACGCGGTCGAGGTGGCTGGCGTCGTGGGCGCCGTCGTTGTCGGCGACCGCCGCAGCGGCGGCCAGGGCGCTCAGTCGCGGGCGCCAGGTGTTCAGGTCATGCATCGATGTAATTTCGCTCCGCGGCGCGCTGCGACAGCGCGTCCGCTTCCAGGTTCTTGTGACGCGGCACCCAGCGCAGGGTGCAGCTGCCGATGCGCGCCGCCAGCGCGCGCACGGCGGTGCGGTAGGACGCCAGCGACGGGGCCGCGAAGGCATCCGGGCCGTTGACGTCGTCGATCACGACGCGGCTGTCGCCGTACACGGTCAGCTCGTCGGCGCCGTGCTCGAGCGCCGCCTGCAGCACGGCGATCAGGGCGCGGTACTCGGCTTCGCTGCTGTTGCCGTAGCCGGCATCCAGGGCCAGCTCGACGCCGGCGCCATCCGGACCCCTGAGCACGGCGCCGATGCCGCACCGGCCGGGGTTCGGGCGCGCCGAGCCGTCGAACCAGGCACGCCAGGCGGTCGGGCGGCCGTCGTGGGCGGCGGCGCGGCGGGACTTGTCTGCAATGCGCTGGGCGGCGCGGGCGGCGTCGCGTTCGTCCTGCGCCGCGCGTGCAGCCAGGCGCTGCGCCACCAGCGCCGCCAGACCGGCGCGGCCGGCGCTCTGTTCCAGTACCTGGCGCAGCGCCAGGCCGGCGTCCATGCCTTGGGCGAGCGCGAGGCGGCGGCTGGCCGCGCGCTCGCTCTTGTAGGCGAGTTGTTCGAGGTCGACGGGTTGGTTCATGCCGGAAGGATACCCGGTTTCGTCCTTGCGGTGGTTTGCGCAAAAGAAAAAGCGCCGGCTGGGCGGCGCTTTCCTGGTCAGGCTCGGGCGGGCATCAACGACGCCATCCATTGTCCGGGCGGCGGTCGTAGCGGTTCGGCACGCCGTCGCCGTCGCGGTCGCGGTCGTAGCGGTTCGGGATGCCGTCGCGGTCTTCGTCGTGGCGGCCGCCGCGGTAGTCGTAGCGGTCGCGATCGTAGCCGCGGCGCCCTTCATAGCGGTCGGGGATGCCGTCGCGGTCGCGGTCGGGGCCGCGGTAGCCGTCGCGGTAATCGTTGCGGTAGCCGTCACGGTAGCCGCCGCGGTAGCCGTTGCCGTAGGGCGTCCAGCGCGCCGGCTCCATGTACCAGCCGCCGTCGCGGGCGTACCAGGCGGGGGCGTTGTAGACGTAGCCCGGGCGTTCCACGACCCAGGTGCCGGGTGCCCACACGTGGCGGCGGCCGCCCCATTCCCAGTGGCCCGGGGCCCACACGTAGCCGTGGCGCGGCGGCGGCATGCGCTCGACCAGCGGCGCCGGCGGCGCGGTACCGATGAACAGGCTGACATTGCTGGCGGCCATCGAGGTCAGGGGAGCACTGGCGGCACCGAGTGCGAGCAGCGCGGCGAAAGCGGTATAGGTAAGGCGTTTCATCTCTATCTCCAGTCCGGAATGTCGGATGGAGAAACTATAGCGTGCACTGCGGTGGTTTTGGCGGGGTGTAAAAGTCGCTTACATATGATACAGAATCGCGCCGGTCGGCGATGCGCGCCTGCCACAGATGCTGTAGCTAAAGGCACAACGCGATAGCAGCCGGGACGGACGGGATCCGGGCGGGCCGCCGGATCCCATCGTGCAGCGCCATCATCAGACACCGCGGCCGGCACGTTCCTCGATCAGCGACTGGCGCTTCTCGGCCTCGGTCATGCGCTTGGCGCTGACGTGCACCACCGGGATGTCGGCACGGATGGCGTTGCTCGTTGCCTGCACCGGCAGCTTGGCCTGGGCCGGCGGAATCGCATCGATGGCGATGCTGGCCACGCCTGCCACGCTCAGCGAAAAGAGGAAGGCGGCTTCCATGTGTTTGATGACGTTCATTTGCAGCTCCTTGGCGGTTGGGGTGGTGAATCGGGTTTCGATGTAGCCACTGTATCTAAAGGCTTCCCGGGCCTCCACCGGGTTGCGACAGGCTGCACGAAACGCGGGACGAAGTGCAAAAAAGCGGCCTGGAACCACGGCCGCGCGTGCTTGCCGGCCAGCTGTTTTCGGGGGCCCTCCGCTAAGCGGCCCGGATAGCTCGAGGAGAGGGGACAGGCAATGATCGGAGCGGTATTCGAGGTGCTGGCGGCGAACCGGACGCGCTGGCGGCGCGCGCGCAATCTGCGTGCGGGCGCGCGCGCCGGCACCCGGCCTGCCGCGCAGCCGGCTGCGCGCCCGCAGCTGCCCGCCTTGCCGCGCCTGCGCCTGCGCACGCCGGGTCCGCTGGCCTGCCTGGCGGTGCTCGCCCTGCTGTTCGCCGGCGCCGGCGCATGGACCATCGCGACCCATGCACGCTGGCTGGCCGAGGCTGGTGCCGATCCGGCCGCGCCACGCCTGGCGGCGCTGCAGCCGTTGCTGGCCGGCACCGCCTTCGCCGTGCCGTCCCGGCCGGGCGCGCACCTGAGCACGTACGCAGGTACCCAGGGCGACGTCACGCTGCTGGTCCTGTCCGGCATGCGCGCCGAGCCGGCGCAGCGCATCGACCTGTGCACCCAGATGGCGGACCCGGCGCATGGGAGGCTGGTGCCGGTACGGGTCGGCTGGCAGCTCGGCGAGCTGGCGGCGCTGCAGGCCGGACTGGGTGCAGCGCCGCGCAATCCGCTGCTGGCGAACGAACGGATGCCGCACATCGAGATCGGCGGCGCGCCCGTCAACGGCGCCCCGCTGACCTTGCGCTGGACCGGCCGTGCCGACTGGATCGGCGACGCCGGCAGCGGACGTCCGGTGTCCGGCGCGCGCGGGGAGACGCTGCTGTATCGCCAGGGCTGGATGGCGTGGGACGGCAACACGGCCCTGCGTGTGCTGCGCCGGCCGAGTGCCGCCTGCCCGCAGGCCGGCGAGCTGGTGCTGCAGCTGTACCGCACCGGCGCGGCATCGCCAGCGGTCCCGACCGGCGAGCGCACGCTGGTAACAGCCTTTCCCGCGGCCGGGGCGCCCGTGGAGCTGCGTCTGGCGCCGGGCAGCTACGCGGTGCCGGCGGCCGCCCCGGCGCGCCTGGAAGACCAGCAGTTGTTCGAACAGCTGCGCGAGCACGGCCTGGTGCGCCTCGGCACCGGCGGCCTGGCCGAGCTGGCGCCGCCCGACCTGGCCGGCTGGCGCGCGGCCGGCCCCACGCCCTGGGACCGCGCCGTGCTCGACGCCGAGGGCCGGCGCCTGCTGCAGCACCTGTATGCGCGCGCCGACGGCGAGTTCGTGCGCGAACAGGTGCGCATCTTTAACGGCGAACGCCGGCTGCTGGCCTGGCGCGTGCGCGCCGCCGACGCCCGGATTGCCGCGGCCGGCGCCTGGCGCGCCGAGGCGGGCGGCGTGCCGGCGCCGCTGGCCGACGACATGCCGGCCGCGGGCGCGCGCCTGTTCGCGCGCCTGCCGCAGGGCTGGGCACCATGGCAGCGGGTGGCCGCCTGGCCGGCCGGTACGGCGGCGCGCCTGCGCCTGTCGCTGGCGGCGCCGGCACGCGCGGGCGACGCGGTCCGGGTGATGCTGGCCGGGCGCCTGCTGGGCGTGCAGGGCGCTCGCCTGGCCGCGGCGCCAGGCCCGGCCTGCAGCGGCCGTGCCTGCAAGTCGCCGGACCAGGTCCAGCTGCTCGACCTGCAGTTGGCGCCCGGCGCGCGCGAACTGGTGCTGGATGCCGCGCCGCTGGGCATGGATGCGCTGGCGGCGCCGGGCGATGCGCGCTACCGCCACCTGGCCGTCGCCGATGGCCGGCTGGTCTGGCAATCGCTGCCGGTGGCCGCCGGACGGCCGGCTGCCACCTCCACCGCATTGGCCGAGGTGCGCCTGAGCGACCGCAACGGCGCGCTGCTGTGGCACGACGGCGCGCCCACCGAGGCCGCGCGCGCCGCCGGCCTGGCCACCTTGCTGGGCGTGCGCGCCGAGCAGGCATCCGGCGTGGCCGGCATGCTGGGCCGCCTGCCGGGCAGCGGCCGCCACGAGGCGCGCCTGACCGTCGACCTGAACCTGCAGGCCGCGGCCCAGGCGGCACTCGCGTGCATCGGCATGCGCCGCGGCGAATGGAACGCCGGCGGCTGCAGCGGCGGCAGCGCCGCACCGGAAGGGCGCCAGGCCGGCATGGTGGTGCTCGACACCGAAACCGGCGAGATATTGGCCGCGGCCGGCGCGGGGTCGGGTATCGATACAGGCAGCGACGCCGCACGGCTCGACGCCGCCGGCTGGCGCGAGCTGCGCGACTTCGACCGCATCGACCCGGCCGCGAGCCCGCTGCGCCTGCCGGCCTTCCAGCACGACGGCGGCGCCCAGCGCAGTCCCGGCTCGACCTTCAAGATCGTCAGCGCGCTCGGGCTGGAACTGGCCGCCCGGCACGACCGGCAGCTCGACGCGCTGCTGGACGGCGCGCCGCTGGCGGCCATCAACGGCCTGGCGGCCGGGCGCGGCTGGGACTTCCGCACCGATGCGCCGAGCTATCCGGCCCACGGCGGCGCGCGCATCACCAATTTCCGCGACCAGGGGCTGGACCGGCGCGCCCAGGACGGCCGCCTGGGCCTGGCGCAGGCGCTGACCTACAGCCTGAACACCTGGTTCGCCTGGACCGGGGAGCTGTCCGACCGCGGCCTGGGCGGCGCCGCGTCCGGCGGCCTGTCCGACCTGCAGCCGCTCGCGGCCGACGGCCTGGATGGCGTGCGTCCGATCGTGGCGATGGCGCGCCGGCTCGGCTTCGGCAGCGCGCTGCGCCTGGACGGCGGCCTGCTGCCGGACGACTATCCGTGGTCGGCCTGGGATGCATTGCAGGCGACGCCGGCCGGGATCGACCCGGTGCACACCCGTCACGAGCTGCGCCAGATGGCGATCGGGCTGCGCATGCAGGCCACGCCGCTGCAGATGGCGCTGGCGGCGGGCGCGGTCGGGCAGGGCGGCATCGTCGCGCCGCGCCTGCTGGCGGCACTCGACGGCAGGGCGGCGGCCGACCGCCCGGCGCAGGGGCTCGGGGTGCGCCTGGACCGCATCCGCGCCGGCATGAAGGGCGTGGTCGACACCGGCACCGCGGCCGGCGCCTTCCGCGGACCCGAACTGGCCGGGGTGCGCCGTGGGCTGTCCGGCAAGACCGGCACCGCCCCGGTCGGCGACGGCGAGCGCGCCACGGTCTGGTTCACCGGCTGGCTGGAGCCCGGCAGCCTGCCCGGCCAGACCCACCGGCTGGCGCTGGCGGTGTTCGTCAGCCAGTCGGAGGACACCGGCGGCGGGCATGCGGCGCCGGTGGCGGCGGCCGTGCTGCGCCATATGGCGGCGCAGGCGCCATTGAAAGCCGGATAAGAGCCGTAAATAAACCCTTCCAGTACGCCTAGAATGTGTGTTTGTGTGGCATTATTTGCTACGGCCGGGCATCGTCCGGGCCGTGAACACATCGAAAGGGTGGTATGCGTCTGCCGGGAACCCGGTACCAGGAACCTGGTTGGGAAGAAGTGCGCAAATTGCTGGGACAGTGCTCGCTCGCGCTGCTGCGTGCCGACGCATCCATGGCGCTGGAAGACTATGTGGACGGCATGGCGCGCCAGCTGCGCGCCCAGCGCCACGGCGCGCGCGCCCGCGCCGCCGGCAACAGCTACGGCGACAGCGTGCTGGAACTGGCGCTGGTGCTGGTCTACGAGCTGCGCGCCCGTCCCGCCGACTGGGATGCCTTGCGCGCGGCGCTGGCCGGCGAGGGTGCCGGCGTCCAGGACGCGCTGCTGCGCAAGAAGGCCAACGACATGTACGCGGTCCTGCGCGACAAGGTCGACGCCGACAACTACCAGGTGGCCTGCGGGCGCCCGTGCAGCCCGAACCGCATCTACGCCTACCGCATGCTGGACACCGCCTACGGCGAGATCGCGCGCCTGTTCGCCAACTGGGAACAGCACCGCGCGCAGGTCGGCGTCATCCTCGGCCGCGACATCGGCGGCGGGGTGCCGATCGAGGTGCGCCAGCTGCGCTCGATCGGCGGCTGCAGGCCGGAATGGCTGCTGCGCTGGAGCGAGACGCTGGAACGCTTCGGCGGCAGCCCCGGCCCGCTGCACACCCGCTCGAAGCGCTTCGCCAGCCTGAAGACCAGCCCGGACAAGATCGGCGCCATGCTGGCCGAGATCGGCGAGTACGAGCTGCTGTCGTCCAACCGCGGCCACGACTGGCTGCAGGACCAGGACGATGCCGCGCTGTGGATGGAAGATTACCTGCGCGTGCTGCAGGAATCGGAGCAGGGCAGCACGCCGGGGCCGGACCGGATCCTGGAGGCGCGCCAGGATGCACTGGATGCCGCCGACGGGGAGCCGGAGCTTGCGGCGGCTCCCGAAGCGCCGGCGCCCTTGCCCGACCCGCGCCTGGAAGCCGTGGCCTCCGCGGTTTCACTGCCCCCCGGCTACCTGCTGGCAGCGGCGCGCGCCGAGGATGCTTCCGGCACGGTGGCGCGCGCGCTGGCGGACGTCGGCCTGCCGGTGCGGCTGGCGGTGTATGCCCGCCTGCTGGGACCGGCCGACGAATCCTATCCCGATGCCTGGCGCAACCCGGCCAGCGGCGAGCTGCCGACCATGCAGCAGCTGGCGGCGCTGGCCGAGGTGTCGCTGCCGACGTTGCGCAAAAGGCGCGATGCGGCCATAGCACGCTTGCACGAAGGCGGCGCTGCAGCCATGATGAAAGGCGGATGACCATGATGAACGCAAACGAGATGGAACGGCGCCTGCAGGAGAGCCTGCTGCTGGGACGGCGCACCGAGGGCGACCGCCTGGTGCTGGACGACGCCACCCTGCTGGCGGCGCTGGATGGCAGCCGTCCGCTGCGCGCTGCCGAGCGGGCGGCGCTGCAGGCATCGCCGCTGACGGCGCGCCGGCTGCGCCGCCTGGCGCTGGAACGCCGTGCCGCGGCGGCGCCGGCCGCCGCCTGGCGCGCCAGCCCGGGCATGCTGCGCGCGGCCAGCAGCGGCGGCACCCCCGGCCCGCTGCGCACCGACGACGGCTGCTGGACGCTGCACTTCATCGAGGCCGGCGCCGGCTGGCGCACCATCCTGCAGCTGGCGCCGCACGCGCCTTTCGCCGCCGGCCTGCTGGCGGCGCGCGCGCCGCTGCGGGTGCTGGACGGGGAAGGCCGGGTCCTGCTCGCGGGCCGTCTCGACGCCGACGGCGAATGCGAGGCGGCCTGGCCGTTCGCGCAGGCGCCGGCCATTCACCTGCAGGCCCATGGCGCCGCCTTCACGGTGGCCCCGCAAGACCACGACAATGCAACGCCAACGACATGAGATGAGAGCACGATGCTGAACGACATGCTGGGCCTGTTCAAGCGCGCGACCCCGGTCGCCGATGCCTGCGAGCTGGGACGCAGCGCCGTGGTGCTGCCGGTGCGCACCGGCTGCACGGTGCCGCCGAGTTTCCCGGTGGTGGTGGTCGACCCGCGCGGCGGCACGCGCCGCGCCGGCCCTGCCGCCGCCAAGCGCATCGAGCTGCGCGAGGGCGAACTGGCCTACGCCTTCCACCCGGGGCCGTACACGGTCGACATCCTGCCGTTCGCCGGCGCGCCGGAAATCGGCCTGCGTACCGCTTTCGTCATCGACGCCACCGATCCGAACATCACGCACCACCGCTTCGACCTGTTCCTGGCCAGCGAAGTGTCGGGCCGCCTCGGACTCGACCAGCTCACCGCCGCGATGGAAGGCGCGCTGCAGCGCGAGCTGATGGAAGGCGGCCTGGAACTGCCGCCCTGCGCCACCATCGAGGAGTGGAACGCGTTCCGGCTCGGCCTGAACCAGCTGATGTACATGCGCTTCGGCCTCACGGTCGACGATTGCGTGCCGGTCGATCTGGGCGCCAGCCGCGATTACGCCGCGATGCTGGCGGCGCGCGCCGCGGCGCCGGCAGCGGCCTCCGTATCGGCATCCGCACCGGCCTTGGCGCCGGCGCCGTCGAAGCAGATCACCGAGCCGGCGATGATCGATGCCAAAGCGCTGCGCCGCCTGTTCCTCGAATTGCCCTGTCTGATGTGCGGCCTGCGCCTGGCCGCGCTGCCGGACAATCCGGAACAGTTCCGCCGCCAGCAGGCCCTGTTGCAGCGCCTCGACCTGCTCAGCGTCGGCGCCGGCGCCATGCCGGCGCTCGGGCTGGCGGCGCCGGGCCAGGCGCTGGCGCAGGCGGAACAGCTGCGCCGCGTGCGCCACAGCCGCCGTGCCACCGTGTCGCTGGACGAAGCCTGGGCGCTGCTGGCGCGCCTGAAGGCGGCCGCTCCGGCCGGCATCGGCGCGCTGTACGACGAGTGCGACCGCATCGTGGCCAACCTGGAAGCCGATTGCGAAGGCCGGCGCGCCGCGCAGGGGGCGTCCGCATGAGTGCCTTGCCCAGCGCCGCTGTGCCCACCAATGCTTTGCCGGCCGCCGCCGCGTGCCGCAGCCTGCTGGCCGACGGCAGCCTGCTGACCGTGACCGCCACCCGCCGCCCGCGCGCCGGCCGCGCCGAGGTCAAGTGCGTGGCCCCGGACGATGCCCGCCTGGCCGAGCGCATGCAGGAAGTGGTGCGCCTGGCGCGCCACACCGAAGGCCGTTTCGACAGCCGCGACCAGGTCGTGATCGGCATCGACCGCCTGCCCGGCATGCAGGAGCGCGACTGGGAACTGGCGGCGGTGCTGGCCGACCGCATGGTGCGCGGCCTGTGGCAGGCGCCGGCCGGCACGCCGCCGGTGGCCAACGGCTGGTCGGATGCCTGGCACCTGGGCCGCATCGACGGCCATAGGGTCGACGCCCAGCGCGGCGCCGCCGAGGGCGCGCTGCTGGGCGGCCCCGGCGGCCTGGCCCATCTCGGCCAGCTGTGCGGGCACCCGGACCCGGCCGCTGCCGTCTCGACGGCGCGCGCCTGGTTTCCGCTGCACGCCGGCGGCGCCGCCGACAGCCTGTGCTGGGTCGAGGTCGGCGTGTATCCGGCGGTGGGTGCGCCGGCCGAGGACGAGGATGGCATCGCCGTGCCCGGCCAGGACGCGGCGCGCCAGCTGGCGGTGCGCCAGGCGCTGGCCGGCGCGCGCCATTTCGACGGCCCAGTCGCGGGCAACACGGCGGGCAATACGGGCAGCGGGCGCTGGCGCACCACGGTGCGCTTCGGCCAGCCGCAATTCGAGGGCCGCTCGTTCGAGCTGGCGCTGGTGCTGGCCGACCGCATCGCGCGCGGCCGCGAATTCCTGCCGCGCGGACGCCTGATCGCCACCGGACAATCGTCCGGCTGGCATGCCGGCCAGGTCGGCACGGTGGACGGCCTGGCGCCGAAATGCGCGCTGCTGCTGCGCGAAGCGGCGCCGGGCGACCGCATCCTGCTGCCGCAGGCTTGGCAGGACGCACTGCCGGACGGGTTCGCGGCGCGCCTGCGCGCGCTGGGCGCGAGCCTGGCCTGCGTGGAACGCATCGGCATCATCTAGACGTGTGTGCGCGCACGTTTATTGCAATAAAAACACGATTCGCCGCCGGCTGCTAGAATCCTCAGCCGGCGCAGGGCGGGCACAGGGTTGAAACACAGGAGTGGATCATGTTGAAGATGTTCGGATTTGGCGGCGCGGCCTGCCCCCGCTGCGAACACAGGAACGGTGCGAACGCCGCGAACGCCGCGAACGGCGGCTATTGCGCCGGCTGCGGCCTGATGCTGGGCGCGCCGCGCCATGCCCCGGTGCTGGTCGACAACCGCTGGATGCCCGGTCCGGACGAGCTGGCGGTGTTCTTCGGGGTCAAGGCCCTGTCGGGCATCTTCGTGAAGACCCTGCGTGTGCCGCCCACCGCGCGCGCCTATATCCTGCAGGGAAGCGAAGCCACGGAAGTGCCGCAGGGCGAATACGAGATCGAAGGCTTCTTCACGCGCCTGAACCACCTGCTGCGCGACCAGCACGCCGAGATCCTGATCACGCGCAGCGGCGCGATGCCGCTCGATTTCGACCTCGACGGCCTGCACACCGCCGAGCAGCTGCAGGTAGCGGCGCGGCTGGCGCTGTCGGTGCGCATCGAAAACGTGGCGGCGTTCGCGCGCCATTTCATGACCCTGCCCGGCACCATCGGCGCGGCCCAGCTGCGCGAGCTCCTGGCGTCGCCGGTACGCCAGCTGGCCGCCGAATTCGTCGCCGCGCGCTCGCTGCGCGACATGGCCGCCAGCGGCAACCTGCGGCCCGAACTCGACCAGCATCTGCAGGGCGGGCTGGCGGTGCTGCTGGCGCAGTACGGGCTGGCCGTGGTGCGGGTCGACACGCTGGAGCTGCGCCACGATAAGTTCGACGCCAACCGCGGCCGTATCGGCAGCCTGTGGCTGGCCGCCGACGAGCGCCACGTGCAGCTGGCGCATGCGAAGCATCTCGACGAGCTGTACAGCGACGAGGAATGGCAGCGCATCCGGCGCCAGGAACAGGAAGCGCGCCTGGCCTACCGGCGCGCGGAACTGAAGCAGGACGACAGCCTGGAACGCGCCGCACTGTCGCAGAAGAACGCCGAGCGCGCGCACGCGATCCGCACCCGCGAGATCGAGCTGTACGGGCGCATTGTCGAGTCGCGCACGCGCAAGCAGGCGATCGAGCGCGGGGCGATTGATGCCGTCAAGGACATCGAGCACGAACTGGCGTCCAAACGCGGCGCGCGCATGGACGAGGCGGCGCAATGGGAGCACACGCGTGCGCTGGCCGGCATCCGCATGCGCACCGAGCTCGAAGTGGCGCGCCAGGACGCGGCCGAGGCGCGCACGGTCGCCCAGCAGCGCTTCACCCACCAGTTGCTGCAGCAGCAGATCCGCAACAAGATCGAGCAGGCGCAGGGCATCGAGGATGCCGCGCGCCGCCGCGCCGAACTGGCGCGCCTGCACGAAGCCGAGCAGCGCGCGGCCCGGCGCGCGCACGAGATCGACGAGGAAGAACACACGGCCCAGTTCAAGCTGGTGCAGCTGGCCAACCTGGCGCGCCGCCGCGAAGCCGAGCGCGTGCTCGAATGGGAAGACGCCGCGTTCGGCGTGCGCCTGCGCGGCCTGGGGCGCGCCGAGTCGGTCGAGGCCGAGGAAGTGCGCCAGCGCATCGACACGCTGCGCCGCGAAGGCGGCCAGCTGGATGCCCTGGCCCAGAACGAAAAGCTGCTGCGTACCATCGAAGCCGACGCGCTGCAGTCACGCCGCCGGCATGAGCTCGAGGCCGAGGCGCGCGAAGCCGAATGGCAGCAGGAACTGCGCCGCCTGGCGCAGGAAAGCGAACGCGCGGCGGCGCTCGGTGCCATGGACGACAGCGCCAAGCTGGCGCTGGCGCCGGTGGAAAATGCCGCGCTGCTGGCCGAGGTGATGAAGGCGCGCGTGCATGCCGGGATGAGCGCCGAGCAGCTGACGGCACTGGCCGGCGTGGTCGGCGCGGCCGGCAGCGGCGGCGCCGAGGCGCTGCGCCTGGCGCAGCAGCAGGTCGATCAGGAACGCGAACGGCGCGAACGCGAAGTCGACAAGGACCGGCGCCACCAGCTCGACCTGCTGGCGCTGCAGAACGACGTCAACAAGGCGGCGCTGGCGTCGCAGGCCAGGGTGCAGACGAGCGTGGCCGTCGGCGCGCCGGCGCCTGCCGCCTGCAGCCACGCGCAGGCCGGCCGCGAGGACCGTTTCTGCGGCGCCTGCGGCGCGCCGTTGCCGGCCCGGGGATGATGCAGACGGCGCTCGACAAGCTGCGCGAACTGCGCGCGCTGCACGAAGACGGCCTGCTGAGCCGCCAGGAATTCGAGAGCCGCAAGAACGCGATCCTGGACGCCGCCTATGCGCCGCCGGCGGCGGAGGCGCAGGCGCAGTCGCAAGCCCAGCCGCCGGCGCCGGCGCTGCCCGAGGGCACCGAGATCGGCCTGATGGCGGGCCAGGAAGTCGGCCCCTTCGAGCGCCGCTACCGGCTCGACCGCCTGATCGCGCAGGGCGGCATGGGCCAGGTCTGGCAAGCCACCGACCTGGCCACCCACGCCGAGCTGGGACACAGCGCGCGAGTCGCGCTGAAGATCCTGCCGCCCCAGCTGACCGAGAACGGCGCCCATGCGCGCCTCCTGATCGAGGAAGCGGCGCGCGCGCGCCAGCTGGCCCACGAACACATCGTGCGCGTCTACGACTGGGCCCAGGACCCGGCCACTTCCAGCTATTTCATCATCATGGAATGCCTGGAGGGCGAGGACCTGGACAGCCTGCTGCGGCGCACCGGGCCGCTCGACCTGGCGCGCACGCTGCGCCTGCTCGATCCGGTGGCCGAGGCCCTGGATCATGCCTGGGACCGCCATCACCTGGTCCACCGCGACATCAAGCCGGCCAACCTGTTCCTGACCGCGCGCGGCGAGGTCAAGCTGCTCGACTTCGGCATCGCGGCCAGCGCACGCGGTGCGGCCGGCGGCGCGGCCGGCCTGGAGGCGCCGGCCAGTTCCGGCACCGCCGGCTACCGAGCGCCGGAAGCCGGGCGCCAGCCCGGTCCGCCCGGGCGCGCGCTCGACGTGTATGCGGTGGCGGTGCTGGTCTACCGGATGCTGGCCGGGCGCCTGCCGTTCGCGCCGCTGCGCGACCCGCAGGAACGCCCGGCGCGCCCGGCGGCGCTGAACGACGCTCAGTGGTCAGTGCTGCAGACGGGTTTTGCGGCGGATGCCGATGCGCGTCCGGCCAGCGTGCGCGCACTGCTGGCGCGCCTGGCCGCGGCGGCCGGACCGGATGCGGTCCAGCTGGCACAGCAGGCGCAGGAGGCCCAGGTGCAGCAGGAAAGCGTGCGCCAGGAGGCCGAACGAAAGGCCCAGCAGGCAGCGGCGCAGTCGGCGCGCGAGGCGGCCATCCGCGCCGCCGCGGCGGCGGCGGCCAAGGCCGCGCTCGAACGCCAGCGCCGCGAACAGGAAAAGCAGGCGCGCCTGGCCGCCGAGGAAGCGCGTGCGGCGCGCAAGGAAGCGCTGCGGCGCCAGCTCGCCGAACGGCGCGAGCAGGATGCCGAACAGGCGCGCCTGGCGCGCGAGGAAGCCGAACGCAAGCAGGCGCAGGCGAAAGCGGCCGCGCTCTACCTGGCCGAGCAGAAGCGCGCACGGGCCGAGCAGGCCAAGCGCAGCCAGGAGCCGGCCGCACCCGCGCCTGCGCCTGCGCCGTTACCTGTCCCGGTCCCGGACGCCCCGGCTGCGCCGTCGGCGGCGGCGGCCGCCGACGGCGTCCTGCGCGACAAATTCATCGATGTGGACATGCACGGTCCGGAACTGGTGCCGCTGCCGGCCGGCCGCTTTCCGATGGGGTCACCGGACCACGAGCGCCAGACCGCCATGGACGCCGGTTCGCAAAAGAGCTGGCTGGGGCGCGAGCTCCCGCAGCACTGGGTGGGCATGGAGCGGCCGATCGCGATGGGCCGCCATCCGGTGCTGGTGGGCGAGTGGCGCGCCTTCGTGCAGGCCACCGGCTGGCGCCAGAGCGGGGAAGTCGACTGGAACGCACCCGGCTTCGCGCAGACCGACCGCCATCCGGTGGTCGGCGTCAACTGGTTCGACGCGCTGCGCTACGTGCAATGGCTGTCCGAGATGACCGGCCGCCGCTACCGCCTGCCCAGCGAAGCCGAATGGGAATACGCCTGCCGCGCCGGCACCAAAACGGCGTTCAGCTTCGGCGACACCATCAGCCCGGAGCAGGCCAACTACGACGGCAATTTCACCTACAACGGCGGTCCGCGCGGCGCCTACCGCCGCGGTACCACGCCGGCCGGGATGTTCGCGCCGAATGCCTGGGGCCTGTACGACATGCACGGCAACGTGTGGGAATGGGTGCAGGACGTGGTGCACGACAACTACGAAGGCGCGCCGCTCGACGGCAGCGCGTGGGAAGAGGGGGGCGACCAGGCTCGCCGCGTCCTGCGCGGCGGTTCCTGGCTGTACAACCCGCGCTATCTGCGCTCGGCGCTGCGCAACGGCTTTTCGGCCGTGCTGTCCAACGACATCGTGGGGTTCCGGGTGGTGCGCGACTTGTAAGGTGGGCCCCGGTGCGCGAGCGCGACGCCTGCAGCTTGCCGGCGTTCGCGTGGGTGCGGGGTGCCCACCCTACGTCATGCGGAGAGGGCCAGCTGTCCGGCGTGGGCCGGCATGGCGCGGCTGCGGGCCGGCTGCTGATCCTGTTCCGGGTCGAGGCGGAAGGTGCCGACAAGCTCGGCCAGCGCATGCGCCTGGTCCTGCAGCGAGGCGGTGGCGGCTGCCGCTTCCTCGACCAGTGCGGCGTTCTGCTGGGTCGCCTGGTCCATCTGCACCACGGCCTGGTTGATCTGCTCGATGCCGGCGCTCTGCTCGGCGCCGGCCGCCATGATCTCGGCCATGATGTCGGTCACGCGCGCCACGCTGGTCACGATCTCGTCCATCGTCGCGCCGGCCTTGTCGACCAGTCCGGCGCCGGCGTCGACGTTCGCCACCGATGCCGTGATCAGTTCCTTGATTTCCTTGGCCGCGGCCGCCGAACGGTGCGCCAGGTTGCGCACTTCGCCGGCCACGACCGCGAAGCCGCGGCCCTGTTCGCCGGCGCGGGCCGCTTCCACCGCCGCGTTCAGCGCCAGGATATTGGTCTGGAAGGCGATGCCGTCGATGACCGCGATGATGTCGACGATGCGCTTCGACGAATCGTTGATCGAACCCATGGTCTCGACCACCTGCGACACCAGCTGGCCGCCGCGCACCGCGACTTCCGAGGCCGACACCGCCAGCTGATTGGCCTGGCGCGCATTGTCGGCATTGTGGCGCACGGTCGAGGTCAGCTCTTCCAGCGAAGAGGCGGTTTCTTCCAGGCTGCCCGCCTGCTGTTCGGTACGGTTCGACAGGTTCAGGTTGCCGGCCGCGATCTCGCTGCTGGCGCTGGCGATCGAGGCGCTGCTGGTGCGCACGCTGCGCACGGTGCCGGCCAGGTGGCTCTGCATGTCGGCCAGGCCCTGCAGCAGCTTGCCCATTTCGTCGGCGCGGCCGATGGTCACGCGGGTCGACAGGTCGCCGCGCGCCATGGCGTCGAAGTGCTGCAGTGCCTCATGCAGAGGACGCATGATGGCGCGCAGCAGCGAGATCGAGGACACCACGATCAGGAGCGCGCCCAGCACGACGGCGCCGATGGCCAGGTTCAGCTGGCGGCCGTTCATGCTCACGCTATCGTCGAAGGCCTTCTTGGCGGCGCTCACCTGGTAATCGTCGAGCTTGGTGGAGGCGCTGTTGTAGTCGCCGAAGGTGGCGGTCAGCTTTTTCATGAACAGGGTCTCGAGCGCCTCGGCGTCGCGCTGCTGCACGGCGCGGGTGACGGCCTCGATGGTGCCCACGTAGGCCTTGCGCTGTTCGGCCAGGTCGTTCACCAGTGCGGCTTCCTCGGCGCCGCGCGGCATCGCCTGGTATTGCTGCCAGGTCTTGTCCGAGTCGGCCATGAAGCCCTGCATGCGCGTGATGGTCTTTTCCACGTCCGGCGCGTCCGGATGCAGCACGGCGCGGTCGAGCACGAAGCGGGCACGCGCCAGGAAATTCTTCGAGTTGTTCAGGACGATGCTCGACAGCAGCTGGTTGGAATACACCTGCTCGAGCGAAGCCTGGGTGGCACGCATGCCGTTGATGCCGATCAGGCCGGTAGCCACGATGATCAGGCCGAGCAGTGCCATGGTGGCGATGAGACGGATGCGAAGGGTGAGTTTGCTGGTCATACCGTAGAGGCGTGAATGAGGGTAAAGCGCACTGTAACGGCAGAATTGCCTTAACTCAACTAAAAGGGCAGGAATATGTTGCTGCAAGGATACATTGTAGTGGGACCGATGACATTATTAGCAGGCAAGCATGTGAAACGTCATCTTTTGGCCGGCGCTGGAAGAACGCACAGTACAACACGGCAAGTGCGGGCAGCGTGGCATAATCGGTACCGGAAGTCGCGATTTCCGTATTACCTTCGCTCATCGGCACGAGGAGTGCATCATGCGCATCCCCAAGGACATCCAGATCCCCGTCATCGTCTTTGGATTGCAGGCCGCCCTGCTGGCGGGCGCCGCGCTGGTCTTCCTGATTCTGGTACCGCGCTGAACGCGGCCGCGCGCAGGATCAGGCGCTCAGCAGCTGGGCAGGCGCACGGCGGCGCTCGCCGCGCTGCGTGTCTTCCGGACGCGGCTGCGGCGTGAAGGTCACGCCGGCGTCGAAGCCGGCCAGCCGCTCGAGCGCGCTCGACGGCGACAGCGGCGTTTCCTGGGCGCCGGCCGGGTCCAGGTGCCAGATACCGCCGTCGCGGTGGAACAGCAGCGGCAGCGCGGCGGCGCGCGGCAGGGCCGCGGGCGCATCCTGGCCGGCCACCGGCAGGGTCGGGACACGCTCGGGTGCCAGCAGCATGAAGCACTCGGCCGCGCCGCCGGCGTCGACCCGGTGCAGCACCAGCGCGTGGTCGTACAGCGCGGTCACCACCAGCGCGGCGACGCCGCGGATACTTGCGGTCAGTTCGATGCGCATGCCCAGGCGCAGCGGCACCGGCTTGTTGCGGCCGGGCCAGACGCCGTCCAGCAGCAGCCCGTAGCGCGACACGTCCTCGATCTCGAAGCCGTGGCGGCCGGCGCGGATCAGCGCGTGGCGCGCCGACAGCCGGCGCGTCAGGCCGCCCGCATCCGGGCCGTGCTCGCCGTGGTGCTGCAGCAGCAGGTCGGCATCGCTGCCGATGCCGTCGCCTTCGAAACGGCCCAGCACGCATCCCTCGAGCGCGAACAGGCGCAGGTGGCGCGGCGTGCCGGCGTTCGGCGCGGCGTAGACCAGGCAGGCGGTGTCCGCCGGGCAGGGGTGAGCGGCGGCGGCGGGCGGCAGGTCGATCTCGATCAGGTCCTCGTCCCAGGCCAGGGTCGGCAGCGGCAGGTCGAGCTTGCCGCCGTTGACGCCGTAGTGGCCGGCGCCGTCGAAGTGCAGCTGGGCGATCGAGGCATTGCGCGCATGGACGTCGATGTCCATCGGGCCGGCGCCCTCCAGGCCGTGCAGGCGCGCGATGGCGCCATCGTCGGCGTGGATGCGCACGTTCTTGTGGGTCGACAGGAAAGTCTGGTGGATGTCGCCGAGCGAGGCGTCCGGGCGCGGCACCAGCAGCACCAGGGTCGCGGCCCAGCCGCGCGGCGCCGGACCGGCGGCGTGCAGTTCGGCGTCGATGCGGTACTGGCCGTGCTCGCGCCCGCGCGAGGAAAATTCGATGAACACCGGGCGCCAGTCGCCGCGCAGCCCGCGGGTGAAGGCCAGGCGCGCACCGCCGTCGGCCAGCAGTTCGGACTGCAGCAGCAGGGCCAGCTGGGCGGGCGCGTCCGCCGGCATCCCGCGCAGTTCCAGCTTGACTGCGTGGCGGCCGCCGGCGGCGCGCGGGTCGTAGCCGCTCAGGTGCAGGTGCGGGTGCAGATGCGGGCGCAGCGGCGGCGTGGCGACCGGCGCCGCAATCGGGGCCGCTGCCGCGGCGTATACCTCGGCCGCAACCGCAATCGGCGGCGCTGCCGCGGCCTGCACCGCGGCCGGCACCGCTGCCCCGGCCGCCGGCTGCGCATGGCCGTGCGCGCACTGCGTCTCGCCGGGCAGGACCCAGTTCGTGCAGTGCGGATGGTCGGGGCTGGCGCAGCGGTTCATGGGCATCGTGGTCAGGTGAGGGCTCCAGGCTGGAGCTTAAGCGATTCTACCCCGCGGCGGCGCGCGGCTTTCATGTTATGGCAAGACTTTTTGCCAATTTGCATCTTTTCGCCACAGTCAGGTCAGCGGCAGGACCGTCTCGTCGCGCGCGCCGTCGTCGGGCGTGCGCAGCAGGATCGCGCTGACGTTGTCCGGGTAAAAGAACGCGGCCGGGTGGCTGTCGTAGGCCGCGAGCAGCGCGCCCAGCATGGCGGCGGCATCGAGCCGGGCGCCCAGCAGCTGCGGCCACTGGCTCACCCAGCCGTAGGGGTCGGAGCACGACCACAGGCCGTCGGTGGCCAGCAGGTAGGAGGCGCCCGGCGCCAGCGTTACGGCGCGCCGGTCCGGCAGGTGGCGCAGCCAGGACGGCAGCTTGTGCGCCGTCAGTGCGAACAGCGGATCGTGCAGGTGCATCGGGTCGGCGAAGGCATTGCCGAGGATGAAGGCTTGCGAGACCTGGGGCCGGTGCTCGCCGTGCACCTGCTGCCACCACTGCGCCTCGTCCATCTGGCCGCCCATGGCCAGCGCGGTGGCCGGCACGTGGTCGACCGTCAGCGGCGACACGCGCGCGCGGGAAATCTCGTACAGGCGCGAGTCGCCGGCGTGGTACAGCAGCGGATCGGCGCCGGCCGGCAGTTCGAGCATGGTGAGGGTGGTGCCGGGGCGCGGCGCATCGCCGAAGCGGGCGTCGGCGAAATGGCGCTGCAGCCCGCTGTGCAGCGTGTCCAGGCGCTGCGCCAGCTCATCCGCATCGAGGCAGGGCGGCAGTGCCAGCAGGCCCGCCACCACGGCTTCGGCGGCCTCGCGGCCGTGGCCGTGGCCGCCCATCCCGTCCAGCACCGCCAGGCGCGCGTGGCCGCGCGGCCAACCCGCCAGCCGGCGCCGCTGCGGGGTCTGCTCGTGCAGCCAGGCGGCATCGCCCTCGTGGTCGATCAGGAGCAGGTTGTCCTGGTTTTCGGCGCGCAGGCGCGGCCCGGCGCCGAGACGCGAGCAGGCGGCCACGTCGAGGGCGCCGAAGCGCAGGCCTGAAATGATGTCGGAAGGGGGCGTGATCGGCATGCCGTTACTTTACCTGCAAATGACGGATCGGCAAGGCCCGAACAGACGCGGAATTCCGGTTCAGCGACGGATGCACTGTGGGCCGGCCTTGCCGGGATCGAGGCAGCCGGCCGGCAGCGACTCGAAGCGCATGTCGTCCAGCTGGGCGCACAGCTCGGGGTCGCCGCGCACCACCGCGCCATCCCGTACCAGGCACTGCTCGACCGGGTCGTGCGGCGTCGCCGGATTCTCGACCCGCACCACGCGCCCGCCCGCGAAATGGGCGACGCCGAGGACTTCCCAGCCGTCGCTGGTCTGCGCCCACAGCGTCTGGCAGCCGGCGTAGTCGGGGCCGATGTCCGGCGTGCGCGGATACACCTTCAGCAGCACGCCGAGGTAGCGGTCGACGCCGGCCTCCGCGGGCGGCGCGTCCAGATTGCAGTTGACGCCGGGGGCGGCCGCGACGAGGCCGGCGTGCAGCAGCAGTGCGAGCGAGAGAATCGAACGGCTGGCAATCGAACGCAACAGGGCAAAAATACGGGCAGGGGACATCGGAACTCCGGACGAGGCCGCAGATTGTACGCGAGCGCCGGCCGCCGGTGCCGTGTCATCGCATAGTTGCCGTGTTATCGTCATGCCATTCCGACAAAACTTGTGCGCGCATGCTGATCCGGCCCATCGACGATGCCGACATTCCCGCCGCCGCGGCCCTGCTGCGGCGCGTGGCGCTGGCTTTCATCCTGCACGAATCCTCGCCCGAGGATGCCGCTGCCTTCCTGGCCGCGCAGGACGAAACCGCCCTGCGCGGTTTCATCGCCGCCGGCTTCGTTTACCACGTCGCCATCGTCGACGGCGAACTGGCCGGCTTCATCGGCGTGCGCGGCGGCAGCCACGTGTATGGGTTGTACGTCGACCGGCACTTCCAGCGGCGCGGCATTGCGCGCCGGCTGTGGGAGACCGCGCGCGATGCCGCGCTGGCCGCAGCGCCGGCGCACCCGGGCGTGTTCACCGTCAACGCGTCGAACTACGCGCTGCCCTGGTACGAGGCGCACGGCTTCGAGCGCACCGCGCCGATGCAGGTGTCGCTCGTGCGCTATCACCCGATGCGCTTCGTGCCGCTCTAGTTCTCAGCGGCGTTCGTCGGCGCGGCGCAGCCACAGGCTGCTGGCCCAGCCTTCGCGCGCGGCGCCGTCCACGCGCGCGCGCACCTGCCACCAGTCGCCCTGCGCGGCGCCGGTCGCCACCACAGCCGTACCGGCGCGCAGCACCGCCACCCGCTGCGCGCGCACGCCGTTCCCGTCGCGCAGGTTGAGGTCGTCGATCGCCAGGTAGCGCGCGCCCGGCGCCGGCCGCGCTGCCGACGTGGTCGGCGCCGCCGCCGGATCCAGGGTCGCCAGGGCGGCCGGCGGCGCTGCGGCCGGGCGTCCCAGCAGCGCCAGGAACAGCGCGCCGAAGGCCAGCGTGCCGCCGCCCAGCACGCCCAATGCGTGCAGGTTGGGGCGGCGCCACCATGCGCGCGGCGTGAGGCGGGCGGCCAGCGCCAGCGTCAGCGCCAGGGCGGCGGTGGCGGCCGCCAGCAGGCGCCAGTCGAGGTAGGCGCCCATCTCAGGCGTCGAAGCGCAGCACGTAGTGGCCGGCCACCAGGTGGTGCCCGGCCGGCAGCAGGTAGGGCGCATCGGCCGTCGCCTCGCCGAGCGCCGCCACCAAGTTCAGGCTGTCGTCGAGGTGGTACAGCGCCTGGGTCGGGCTGAGGCGCACGATGCGGTAGCCGTCGGCGGCGGCTTCGAAGCTGAACGCGGTGCGCGACAAGCCGAGGCGGTCGGCGCTGGAAGGCGCGTTGCCGGGCGCCTGCACGAGGTGGCGCGCCGAGTCGAGCACGCGCAGCGCCGCCAGCGCCGGGGCGCCGCGGCCGAACACCTGCGGCGCGCCGGGCGCCACCGGCAGTGCTGCCGCCTGCGGCAGGCGCAGCAGCGCGCAGTAGCGGTCGGCCATCCCGGGCGCGGCGGCAAGTAGCTCGACCGAACCGTTGTCGAAGGGCCGGAAGCTGGCCGGCACCGCGATCGGCTGGCGGCCGGCGGCGGTGATCGCATGCAGCACGTCGGCCTCGTCGACGGCGAAGCTGATCACGCTGCCGGCGCCGGGGGCGGTCGGCGCCAGTGCGCGGTCCAGGCCGATCTCCAGCGCGCGCGCGCCGGTCTCGCGGTAGCGCGACAGGCGCGGCAGGGCCAGCGCCGCCAGCGCCACCCGCTGGCGTGCCACCGGCGCATAGGTGGCCTCGGCTTCGGCGGGCAGCGGCTGGGACTGCGGCTGCACTGCGCCATGACGCGCGGCCGGCAGCGCGGTCATGTCGGCCGGCGCCGCCATGCGCGGTTTCCAGACCGCGGGACGGCTTGCTGCCGCTGCGCTTGCGGGCGGCGCCGGCACGGCCGCTTGCGGCGCCGGCGCCGGGGCAGCCTGCGGGGCCGGCGCCGGGGCAGCCTGCGGGGCCGGCGGACGCACGGGCGCTGCAGCCGGCGTCACGCGCAGCAGCAGGCGCAGCGGCGCTCCGCTGGCATCGACGCCGCCACGGCGCGAGCGCACGATGTAGTAGCCCTGAGCGGCATCGTGCACGCACTCGAAGGCGTCCTTGGGCCGCACCTGGATTTCCAGCGGCGTGCCGGGGCCGTCGTTGACCAGCAGGATCGCGCCTTCGCTGCCGAACGGCCAGCCGGGCGCCGCATGGGTGGCACTGTGCTCGTCGTTGCCGATCAGGGTCAGGCGCTGGTTGGGGTAGACCGGGCAGACCGTCTTCCACACCGCGCTGTCGCGCGATACGCTGACCGTGTACTGGATGCTCTCGCCCGGCGCCGGCAGATACACCGCGTGGCCGAAACGCACCTCGATCTCGCCCGGGGTCAGGCGCTCGGTGCCGACCACGTGGTAGCGCACCTCGTCGCCCTGCAGCAGATCGCCGAAATCCTTCTGGTGCAGCGCCGCCAGGCCCTGGGTCAGCTCGCGCACGCGCGCCCCGCGCGTCAGGTGGCGGTCGTCGTCGACTTCTTCCTGCGGCAGCGCCAGCGTGATGTGCGAGAAGCAGCGGGTGGCGGCGCGGCCGCGCTGTTCGCGCGGGGCGCGTTCGAGCAGGTCGCGCAGCAGGGCGCGGCGCGAGAACAGCGCCAGTCCCGGCGCTTGCCAGATGGCGTCGGCGTCGAAGACGTCGGGGATGCCGGCGAGGACTTCGCGCTGGACGTAGTTGGGCACGAGCCGGGGAGTGGCGCGCGGAGTGGGGAGCGAAGCGGAGCGGGGCATGATCAGGTTTCCTCCAAAGATTGGGCGCTGGCTGCGCCGAACGCTAGCAGGGGGCAGATGAAAAACAGCAGGTGCGAGCCGCCGGCGGACAGGAAGCTCATGGGCTGGCCCATCACCGGGAAGATCGCCAGGTTCGTGCCCCATGACAGCAGGAAGTGGCCGAACACGAAGGCGGCGCCGCCGCACAGCAGGAAGCAGCGGAAGCGCGCCAGCCAGGCGCGGCGGAAATCGCGCGTGCCCGTCTGCGCCTGCCAGCAGCGCAGCGCGAGTGCCAGCAGCCCGGCCACGAAGGCGGCCTGCAGCAGCCACAGCGCCAGCGCCGCCGCCAGGCCGTGGCGGTTCAGGAAGAACGAGGGCGCGAAATCGTCCTGCACTGCGGGGATGTGCAATGCCGGTCCGGCATCCTGGCCCAGCGCCGCCAGGCCGAACAGGCGGTCGGCGCCGAACCAGCCGCCGTCGGCGATGGCGCGCGCGCCCAGCAGCAGCTGCTGGCCGGTGTGCGGATGGGTGCCCGGATCGAGCCAGACCAGGAAGCGGTCGGCATAGAAATTCCATTGCGCCAGCTCGGCCGGACCGGCGCCGCGCAGCCCGGCCACGCCCAGCACCACCAGCACCGCGCAGCCGATCAGGAGCACGCTGGCAAGGCGCTGGCGCGTGGCCAGCGCGTGCACCAGGGCCATGCTGCCGCCCCACACCGCGAGCAGGATCAGCGGCGAATAATCGTCGACCTGCACCAGTGCCACGCTGAGCAGGACCATGAACAACAGCGCCGGCGTCACCAGGCGCAGGCTGCGGCGCAGCAGCGAAGCGGCAGGCGCACCGGGCGCCGCCTGGGCGCCGGCGGCCAGCGCCAGGCAGTGCGCGCTGAGCGCGGCCAGCGCCAGCTTGGCGAATTCCACCGGCTGCAGGTCGAACACGCCGGTCTCGTCGCCGAACGCCACCTGCAGCAGCAGGGCCAGCAGCGCCACGCCCGCCAGCAGCACCAGCAGCGCTTCGATGCGCGCCTGCGGCATGGGCCGGACCGGGTGCAGCGGCCGCAGCGCGATGCCGGTGCCGACCCCGAGCGCGAGCAGCGCCGCCGTCTTCTGGAAGTGGCGCAGCCAGGACGATTCCGGTGCGCCGAGGCCGAGGTCGAGCTGGGCCAGTAGTCCGACCGCCAGCAGCAGCACGCCGGCCGCCAGCGCCAGCGGCAGCCGGCGCGGCGCCCACAGCGCAAGCCACAGCGCGCACCAGGCGGCCAGCAGGGCGATGCCGGCGCCGGGCGCGGCGCCGCTTCGCTGCAGCCAGACCAGCGCCAGACCGCAGCCGGCCAGCGCCGCACCGCCCAGCGCCGCCCATGGCACGCGCCGGCGCGGCCGCCACAGCAGCGCGCAGGCACCGAGCAGGCCGGCGGCGGCGGACACCGCCATCGTCATCCAGGCCGCCGCGGGCAGCGACCACAGGCTGCGTTGGGTCCAGGTCCAGGTGACGCCAGGGGACAGGCGCAGCTGGGCATCGCCGTACAGGGCGACGTGGCTGGCCGGCTGCAGGTGCAGGATGTCGCCGTTCGGCTGCAACAGCAGGCGGGTGCGGCCCGCGATCAGGGCAGTGGCGCCGTCCAGCGGCTGCTCGCGCGCGGCGAGCGGCGTCATGCGGCTGCCTTCGGCCAGCAGCAGCGGCGCCGGCGTGGCGGCGGTCGGGCTGGCCAGCAGCAGCGTGCCGCCGCTGCGCGCCAGCGTCGCCGCCGGCGCCGCCAGGCCAGCGATGGCGATGCGGTTGCCGCAATCGAGGTTGCCGCCGAAGACCAGCGGGCGCGGCATTGTCAGCGGCCCCGGCGCGGCGCGGTTCCACAGCGCTGCCAGGCGCGTGCCGAGACGCGCATCCGGACAGGCCGCCTGGGCCGCGCCGTCGCGCAGGAGGGTCGCGCCGTCGTAGCGCCAGCGCGTGCCGGGCCGCGAGAAGGCGACTTGCCCGGCATCGGCGGCATCCACCGTGAAGGTGGCGGCACCGAGCTGGAAGCGTTGCCCGGTTGCCGGCACGATGCTGCCGCTGCGCCGGCGCTCGCCGCCGCGCTCCAGCGCCAGGGCGCCGTTGCCGCCGCTGCGTGCGATCCACCAGGCGCCACCGGCGTCGCGGCGCAGGCGCAACTGCGGAGCGCTGCCGGCCGGCGCGCCCAGCATTGCGCTGTCGAGATCGAGCGTGGCGCCGCGTTCCAGCGCGAGCGCGACCCGGGCCGGCATCCATGCTGCCGGCGCACGCAGCAGCGCGAGTAACTGCAGCGCGCACAGACCGGCCAGGACCAGCGCGGCCAACGGGCGCCAGGCCTTCATGCGGCCCTCCGCAGTGCGGCGGGACCGGATGCCAGGCCGTCGCGTGCGCGCGCCAGCAGGCGGCTGAGGTCGAGCGCATGGCGCGGGCGGTCTTCGGGACGCGGGGCGAGCAGGGCGCGCAGCAGTGCCAGCGCTGCTTCACGGGTGGGTGCTTCACGGGTGGCTGCTTCGGGGGGGGCTGCTTCGGGGGTGGCGGCTGCGTGCGCGAACGCATGGCGCGCGAACAGCGCAGCTTCGTCGGGCGCCAGCGTCGGCGGTAGGCCGCCGCCGTGCTGTGCCCGCAAGTGTGCGGCGCCGGCCGTGCCGTGTGCGCGGTAGGCCGCGGCGCAGGCCGATGCATAGCGCAGCAGGGTGCCGGTGACCAGGTAATACAGCAGCGCGCCCAGCGCGAAATAATCGGCGCGGGCATCGGTGCGGTAGCCGCCGTCGCAGGCGAAGAACTGTTCGGGTGCCTGCCAGGTGGCGGTGCCGATGTAGGCATGCAGGTCGCGGTCGGCGAGTGCGCGGCTGGTGCCGAAATCGGCCAGCTTGAGGATGGCGCCGCCGCCACCGACCAGCAGGTTCGACGGTTTCAAATCGAGGTGGCGCCAGCCGGTCATGTGCACCCGGGCCAGCGCCACGTTGACCTGGGCGGTCCAGTCGAGCGCCTGTGCCAGTGTGACGCCGGCGCCGCGCGCGCGCAGGGCGTCCAGGTGGCGCGCCAGGTCGCCTTCCAGCAGTTCGAGCGCCATCGCCGGCTGGCCCAGGTGTTCGCCGCTGTCGAGCAGGCTCACGATGTGGCGCCGGTCCCAGGGCTGGAGCGCGCCGAGGAAGGCGATTTCGGCCCCGGCGGCGCGGGTCCAGCAGGCGCGCTGCGGCGGCAGGGCCAGCGCCATCTGTTCGACGTTGACCAGCTTGAGCGCGGCCGGAGTGCCATCCGCACAGGATTCGGCCTGCCACAGCACGCCGTAGCTGGAGCACGACAGCGGCGCGCGCAGGCGCCAGGCGCTGGCGCGCAATGCGATGATGTCTCCGGCCTGGTACATGGTTCCCCTTTCGATGGCTGCTGCGGCGGCCTAGCGGGGGGAAGGGGAAAGCGGGCGAACGAACGACATACTGCGCCGTGGGCGCGGGCGAGCCGACGAAAAAAAACCGCGCCAGGGGGCGCGGTTCTTGCGGGCGGGGCTGGCCGCCGGTCAGCGGTGGCGGTCCCAGCCGCCGTGGCCGTGGCCGCGATCATGGCCACGGTCGTAGCCGTGGCGGCCGCGGTCGTAGTAGCCGCGGTCGTAGCGGTCATAATAGACGCGGCTCGGGGCGACGTAGACCGGGCGCGACTCGTAGTAGTAGCGCGGCTGTTCGACGTACACCGGCGCCGGGGCGTAATAGCTGTTGGAAGCGTAGTAGCCCGACGATCCATAGCCCGACGATACGTAGCCGCGGTCGCGGTAATAATAATCGTCGTTGGAGCGTACCGAATTGCCGACCACGGCGCCGATGGCTGCGCCGACCAGGGCGCCGTCACGGCCACCCGCGCTGCCACCGATGGCTGCGCCGGCGAGTGCGCCGATGGCGGTGTTCGCGCCGCGATCCTGAGCAAATGCCGTGGACGACACGGCGGCCGCGGCCAGGAGTACCGCACCAAAGCATTTTTTGTTCAACATGGCTTTTTCCTTGAGCCTCGACGGTGATCGACATGATCTTGACGACGCCAGGCATGGTTCAAACTATAGACCTGGCGAACCGGGCTGCCACGCGCTAATACAGTTTTTTACAGTTGCTTCCTGGCCGGTAACAAATCCCGGTTTTCATTTCCGGCCGGTCTTGTACGAGAGGCAGGCCGCCCCATCTACTCCGGTATTCCCCGCTTCGTCGAAACCGGTCATGGCCCGCCAACGCTCCTCTCTTTCCCTGATTGCCATCCTGCTGTTGTTGCATGCGTATATCGGCGCGCGCCTGTTGCCGGACATGGGCACCAACCTGGCCGGGATTGCGCTTGGCATCGCGCTGCTGGCGATCTCGGCCGGATTGGTGCGGGTCGGCCTGGTGGCGCCCAGCCTGCGCCGCAGCCGCTGGTCGGAACAGTTGTCGTGGGCCGGGTTGCTGTCCATGGGTCTGTTTTCCTCGCTGTTCGTATTGACCGTGCTGCGCGACGTGGTGCTGCTGGTGCTGACGCTGCTCGGTGCCGCCGGACCGGTGGTCAGCCGCGACAGCGCGGTGGCGGTGCCGCTGGTGGCGCTGCTGGTAACCGCGATCGGCTTCGTCAACGCGCGCCGGGTCGCACGCGTGGTCCGGGTCGAGGTGCCGATTGCCGGCCTGCCGGCGGCGCTGGACGGCTATTCGATCGCCCAGATCTCGGACATCCACGTCGGTCCGACCATCAAGCGGCCCTATCTGAATGCCATCGTGACCAAGGTCAATGGCTTGAAACCGGACGCGATTGCCGTCACCGGCGACCTGGTCGACGGCAGCGTGCAGCGCCTGGCCATGCACACCGAGCCGCTGGCCAGGCTGTCGGCGCCGGACGGAACCTTCTTTGTCACCGGCAACCACGAATACTATTCGGGCGCCGAGCAGTGGATCGCCGAGGTGCGGCGTCTGGGCCTGCGCGTGCTGATGAACGAACACGTGATCCGCAAGCGCGGCGATGCGGCGCTGATGATCGCCGGGGTCACCGACTACGGTGCCCAGCATTTCAATCCGGCGCACAAGAGCGACCCGCAGCGGGCGATCGCCGGCGCGCCGCGCGACGTGGCCGTCAAGATCCTGCTGGCGCACCAGCCGCGCAGCGCCCCGGCGGCGGCCGAGGCCGGCTTTGACCTGCAATTGTCCGGCCACACGCACGGCGGCCAGTTTTTCCCGTGGAATCTGTTCGTGCCCCTGCAGCAGCCATTCGTGGCCGGTCTGAACCGGGTGCGCTCGCTGTGGGTTTATACCAGCCGCGGCACCGGCTACTGGGGCCCGCCGAAGCGTTTTGGTGCGCCGTCCGAGATCACCCTCGTGAAGCTGGTCCCTGCCTGAGAGCGCCTAAATAGGAACCGCCATCGCGGCGTCGCATTGCCTCGCCATACGGTTGCACTGTCTTCGGCGCTGCTTCCGCCGGCCGCATCCCTTGCTCTGAAGCTTTTGTCAGGTGCGCCAGGGGGCGGGTGGTGTATTTATCGCAATAATTTCCCTGCAAAAACTGCGTGAATGCGCTATCGTGGTCTTTTTTCGACCCGATCCAAGGATTCACGCATGAACCGCCGCAGCCGCAGCACCCGCCACATCGCCGCCCTGACCATGCTTGCCGCCACCCTGGCCGGCAATGCCGCTCACGCCGCCACGCCGGGCGCCGATCCGGCCGCGCTGGCCAAGGTGCGCGACACGGCAATGCAGAACGACTATCCCTACCAGCGCCTGGAAGACCTGACCGACCTGGTCGGTCCGCGCCTGTCCGGCTCGGCGGGTGCGGCGGCGGCGGTGACCCAGGTGGCCGACGAGCTGCGCAAGCTCGGCGCCAAGGTCACCCTGCAGCCGGTCAAGGTGCCGCACTGGGTGCGCGGCGTCGAGACCGGCGCCGTGGTCGAGTACAAGGGCCGCCCGGCCGGCGTCACCCAGAAGATCGTGCTGACCGCGCTCGGCGGCTCGGGCGCGACCCCGGCCGCCGGCCTCAAGGCCGAAGTGATCGTGGTGCGCAGCTTCGACGAACTGAAGGCGCGCGCCGCCGAGGTGAAGGGCCGCATCGTCCTGTTCGACGTGCCCTTCGACCAGAACATGGCCGACCGCGGCCTGGCCGGCACGGCCTATGGCCAGGCGGTGGCCTTCCGCGGCGCCGGTCCGCGCATGGCGGCCGAGATGGGCGCCTCGGCGGCGCTGGTGCGCGCCGTCGGCGGCGCCGCCTACCGCATCGTGCACACCGGCGCAACCAACCTGCCGGAGAATGCACGCATCCCGGCAGCCGCCGTCACCATCGAAGACTCGATGCTGATCGCGCGCCTGGCCAAGCGCGGCCCGGTGACCCTGCACCTGACCCTGACCCCGCAGACCCTGCCGGACGCCGACAGCTTCAACGTGATCGCCGACTGGACCGGCACCGACAAGGCCGACGAGATCGTGCTGGTGTCCGGCCACCTCGATTCCTGGGACCTGGCCACCGGCGCCAACGACGACGCCTCGGGCGTGGTGAGCGCCATGGGCGTGATCGACACGCTGCGCAAGCTCGACTACCGTCCGCGCCGCACCATCCGGGTGGTGGCCTGGATGAACGAGGAGAACGGCGGCCGTGGCGGACGCGGCTATGACGCCGCCTACAAGTCCAGCGCCGAAAAGCATTACGCCGCCTACGAGGACGACAACGGCTCGGGCCGTCCGTTCGGCCTGCGCGCCGGCGTCAGCATCGCGTCGAGCAAGCTGTTCGCGCCGCTGCAGGCGGCCCTGTACCCGATGGGTGCCGGCGCCTTCCGCCGCGAAGACGTGATCTCCTCCGGCGACCTGGCGGCGCTGGAAGTCTCGGGCGTGCCCAGCTTCGAGCCGTGGATCGATTCGTCGGACTACTTCAACTACCACCACACGACGGCCGACACCTTCGACAAGGTGAACCCGGAAAACCTGCGCCGCCATGCCGCGGTGATGGCCACCACGGCCTGGTTCCTGGCCAACATGGACGAGCCGATCGGCCGCTCGAACATTGCGCAAGGCAACGGCGCCACCAGCACGCGCGCGAACGCCGCCGCCGTGGCGAAGTAAGCCGCGGCTGGCGGCGGGGCAGGGGCGGCGCCGTGCCGCCCCTTCAGCAGCCAGATCCGCCCTCAGCCACCCTCGATGCGCCGGATCGCCCGCGCATGGCCGCGGAAAGGCCGGCCATACACCGTCTGGATGCCGCTGGCGAAGTTCTGCCCCCAGACCAGTTGCGGACGCGTGTCGTGCTGCTCGCTCGACCAGTACCACACGCGGTCGAAGCCCTCGCGCTGGTTGGCGAACAGCAGCGCGAGTTCGCGCCGGGTCGGGAGTTCTCCCTCGCGCCCGAGCGCCCATTCGCGCGCGGATGGCCAGCTGACGTCGGATGCTTCGTCCGCCAGCAGCACCAGGTGGTAGTCGGCATCGCCGTTCTTGCCGAGAATGAGGCCGGCGTAGGATTCGCCTTCCTTCAGCATTTCTTGGATTCTCAAATAGTCGCCCATTGCGCGCTCCGTTTCGAAATTTCTTGCAGTCTCGTTCGACCGTGATCGCTGCGCTTGGTTGCGATGCAAGAGTCGACATAGCTCATAACGGAATGCGCTGTAGCTGGTGCGAAATTCTCCAACAGGGCGTCCTGCATGGCCGAGTCCCATCATGCCATTGCTGTGTGGCAATGCTTTTGATGTCGGTGGATGTCAGTAGGATTCCGTAAGAAAGTAGGGCGGGGCCGGCGGGGCCTTGCGCCTGACGGCGAGCTTATTGCGTCGCTCAGTCGTCCAGGGGCAGCGCGATCTGCGGCCCGTCGGCGCCGGCCCGGTTGACCGCGGTGCTGACCTTGTGCCACTCGAAGGCTTCGGGCGGCACCGCCGCCTGGCGCGCCAGTTCGATCGCGGCCTGCGGCGACAGGTCCGGATCGAGCCACAACTTGGCGTCCTCGGCCTCCAGCACCACCGGGCGGCGGTCGTGGATGTCGAGCATGCCGCCGGAGGCGTCGTCGGTGACCAGCACGAAGCCGGCTTCGGCGCGGTTTTCCACAAAGGGGCCGAAGTTGGCCAGCGCGATCAGGAACAGGGGTGCGTGGTCCTTGCGGTGGATGTGCCAGGGCTGCTTGTGGCCTTTTTCGCCGGTCCACTCGTACCAGCCCTCGGCCGGCACGATGCCGCGGCCGTTTTTGAGCAGGCGCGACCAGTAGCGGTTGGCCAGCTTTTCCAGGCGCGCATTGATGGCAATCGGCACCTTGCCTTCAGCCCATTTTGCGCGATAACTCCAGAACACGTCGTCGACGCGCCGCTCGCCTTCCTGCAGATGGAAAACGGGGCGGTAGGTGCCGGGCGACGCGTTGGTGGTCGGCGCCGATTCGCTGTCGTAGACAGCGTCGGTCCAGCCCATCAGGTTGGCGTAATGGCGCGCGGTCTGGCTTTGGTCAAATCGTCCACACATGCCGCGATGGTACAGCAGATGGCTGCCGCGGCGCGTCCGGTAGCGCGTCCGTCAGTGCGCCGCACGCTCCGGGCAGCGAGCTTGCCGGTGTTGTAAATAGGCGGTCGCAGGTGAGACTGTCATCGTTTTTTGCTACTATACGGAATGGATATTTCCAAAATTCAATAATAACAACATTTCTGTTGACATTCCGTATTGAACGCGTGGCAGCGGTCGTCGTGACGGGATGACGTCATCTTCCCTTTTGGTCGGCCTTGAGCGTTCTCAGTCTACTCTTTATTACCATCGCCTTTTCCGCGGTGATGCTGCTGGTGCTGCGCTCGCTGGCGCGCAACGGCGCCCCCGGCGTGCGTGCCTGGTCGCAGGCCAACTGGCTGGCGATCGTCGCACTGCCGCTGTACGCCGGCCGCGGCACGCTGCCGGACCTGCTGTCGATCGAACTGGCCAACCTGCTGTTCCTGGGTGCCCCCGTCATGATGTACGCCGGTTTCCTGCAGCACCTGGGCCGTCCGGTGCCGGTGCGTGCGCTGGCGGCGGCGGTGGCCGGCGCGACCGCGCTGCTGGCGCTGTTCCACTACGGCGTCGATGCGATTGCGGTGCGGGTCGCGCTGAGCTCGTTCAGCCACGGCGCGCTCTACGCGGCGATCGCCTACGCGCTGCTGCGCCAGGACAGGCCGGCGCGCATGGGTTATCCGCAGCGCTTCGCCGCCGGCGTGGCCCTGCTGCTGCTGGCCATCCACGGGCTGCGCACCGTCATCTACGGCGCCCACTACGACGCCCGCATCACGCTGTTCGACCCGACGGTGCTGAACTTCGTCTTCTTCACCCTCGGCACGCTGGCGCTGCCGGTGCTGACGCTGGGCGCGGTGATGATGGCCAACGACGCCATCATCCGCCGCACCACCTGGGCCGCCGAGCACGACCACCTGACCGGCGCCTGGTCGCGCCGCGCCTTCTTCAGTCTGGGCGAGCGCGAACACGAGCGCGCCCAGCGCAGCGGCAATCCACTGTCGGTGCTGGTGTTCGACGTCGACCATTTCAAGGCCATCAACGACACCCACGGCCATGCCGCCGGCGACCAGGTGCTGGCCGACATCGTGCTGCGCACCGAAAGCGTGATCCGCAGCGTCGACGTCTGCGCGCGCCTGGGCGGCGAGGAATTCGCGGTGCTGCTGCCCGACACCGCGCCGGACACCGCACAGCTGGTGGCGGAGCGCCTGCGCGCCGCGCTCGACCAGACCGCCGGCGGCGACCGAGGCGGCCGGGTGGGCTGCACGGTGAGCATCGGCCTGGCCGCACTGGCGCCGGGCGAGTCGCTGGCGGCGGTGCTCAAGCGCGCCGACGCCGCGCTGTACCAGGCCAAGGCTGGCGGGCGCAACCGGGTGTGCGTGGCGGCGCCGGCCGCGGCCGTACCGGCCTGAATCGGGAATGTGACGGTGGGCAAATGCTTGCCGGAACCTCAACCACTAACACTGTAACTGCCGCACGGTGTACAATCCGGGCCGGTACGCGGCCATGGCGAAACTGGTAGCCGCAGCAGACTTAAAATCTGCCGCCGAGAGGCGTGCCGGTTCGATTCCGGCTGGCCGTACCATCTGCTGTTCTTCCGTCAGGCAACCACCCCTTTGGTTGCAACCTTGCATTGGTGTAGCATGCGCATCGATAGCGCGTCTCATCGTCGATGAGCGCCGGCTTTGCAAGGAACGACATTGAACATCATCATCAACGAAGAACTCCGCTCTTTCATCGATCCGCTCACGCCCGTCGAGTACGCGGCGCTGGAGCGCAGCCTGCAGACCGAGGGCTGCCGCGACGCCCTGGTACTGTGGCGCGACGTGCTGATCGACGGCCACAACCGCTACGACATCTGCCAGAAGCACGGCATCCCGTTCCGCACCGTCCACAACAACAACTTCGCCACCATCGAAGACGTGATGCTGTGGGTGATCGACAATAATCTGGCGCGCCGCAGCGTGTCCGACTTCCAGCGCGGCATGCTGGCACTGCGCAAGAAGGAGATCGTGGCTGCCCGCGCTGCACAGCGCGCCGCCGAAACGCCGCCTGAGCAGGCACCGGAGGCCGCCTCCGATGGCGCCGCCGACGACAGCCTGGACCCGCCGTGGAGCACCCGCGAGGACGTGGCCAAGGCCGCGCGCGTGTCCGCCAACACCCTCAGCCAGATCGAGCGCATCCGCAAGACCGCCGCGCCGGAACTGGTCGACGCCGTGCGCAGCGGGACCATTTCCGTGAGCGCCGCCGCCAACGTCGCCTCGCTGCCGGCGGAAGCCCAGGTGGCGGCGGTCGCCGGCGGGCGCAAGGAGTTGCAGCAGGCGGCGCGCCAGGTGCGCGAGCAGAAGAGCAGCACCCGCCCCAAGAAGGAAGTCGACGCGCTGGCGCCGGAAGACCAGGTCAAGGCCCTGCGCGCCGAGATCCGCGAGCTGAAGGACCGCATGGCGACCCTGCTGACCGAAAACGATGTCCTGAAGTCGAAACTGGCGCACCTCGGCGCCGCCTGATCCTGGCGGCCGCGGCCCCGCGGCCGTTTTCATCATCCCACCTGGAGAAGCCTTGAACACGATCCCCCGTCTCGTCGTTTCCACTATCTTCGGCGTCGGCGTCGGCATGGCCGGCTTGCCGGCACTGGCCTCGGCCCAGACGGCGCCGGCCGGCGCGGCCGCCGGCGTGCCCGCCGCCACCTTCTCGAAGGCCGAGCTGGCGCGCATGCGGGCGGGCGCCGCCCGCGTCACCATCCTGCGCGACAAGTGGGGCATTCCGCACGTGTTCGGCAAGAGCGACGCCGACGCGGTGTTCGGCATGGTGTTCGCCCAGGCCGAGGACGACTTCAACCGCGTCGAACTGAATTACATCAACGCGATGGGACGCCTGGCCGAGGTGGACGGGGAGAAGGCGATCTGGCAGGACCTGCGCATGAAGCTGTACATCGACCCGGCCGACATGCGGGCCAAGTATGCCGCCAGCCCGGCCTGGCTGAAGAAGCTGATGGATGCCTTTGCCGACGGCATGAACTGGTACCTGGTCACCCATCCGCAGGTGAAGCCGAAGCTGATCACCCGCTTCGAACCCTGGATGGCCTTGAGCTTCAGCGAGGGCAGCATCGGCGGCGACATCGAATCGATCGAGCTCAAACCGCTGGAAGCGTTCTACGCGCAGCGTCCGCAGCCGGCGCCGCCGGCGCAGAAGGTCGCGCTGGCCGACCTCGGCGCCGGCTTCGACGCCGAGCCGAAGGGCTCGAACGGCTTCGCCATCGCGCCGCGCCTGAGTGCCGACGGCCACGCGCTGCTGATGATCAACCCGCACACCTCGTTCTACTTCCGCCCCGAGATCCACATGGTGAGCGAGGAGGGCCTGAACGCCTACGGCGCCGTGACCTGGGGCCAGTTCTTCATCTACCAGGGCTTCAACGACCGCCTCGGCTGGATGCACACCTCGGGCGGCGGCGACGTGATCGACGAATACCTGGAGACCGTGACCGAAAAGGACGGCAAGTTCTTCTACAGGTACGGCAACGAGGAGCGCCCGCTCACCACGCGCACCATCGCGCTGCCGTACAAGACCGCGAACGGCATGGCCAGCCGCAGCGTCACCGCGTATTTCACCCACCATGGCCCGGTGATCCGCGGCGAGAACGGCAAGTGGGTGTCGGTCAGGATGATGGACGACCCGATGCATGCGCTGATGCAGTCCTACGGCCGCACCAAGGCGCGCGACTACGCCGCCTTCTATAAAGTGATGGAGCTGCGCACCAATTCCTCCAACAACACGGTGTACGCGGACGCCGACGGCAACATCGCCTATTTCCACGGCAACTTCATCCCGCGCCGCGATCCGCGCTTCGACTGGACCAAGCCGGTCGACGGCAGCGACCCGGCCACCGACTGGAAAGGACTGCACGAGGTCAAGGAAACCATCACCGTCTTCAACCCGAAGAGCGGCTACATCTCGAACACCAACAACTGGCCGTGCACCGGTTTCGGCGCCAGCAGCCCGACATGCGCCGACTATCCGGCCTACATGTGGTCGCTGCCGCAGAACGCGCGCGGCATCCACGCCGAGCGGGTGCTGCACGATGCGGACAAGCTGACCCTGGCCGGCCTGATCGCGCGCGCCTACGACCCGTATCTGACCGCCTTCGAGCCTCTGGTGCCCGCCCTGGTCAAGGACTGGGACGCGCTGCCGGCGGGCGATCCGCTCAAGGCGCGCCTGGCGCCGCAGGTGGCGGCGCTGCGCGGCTGGGACCTGCGCTGGTCGGCGCAATCGGTGCCGACGTCGCTGGCAGTGTACTGGGGCCAGGACATGGTGAAAAACGCCGCGCCGCGCGCGCGCAAGGCCGCGGTGCCGGTGGTCGACTTCATCCAGACCCGCCTGACGTCGCAGGAGCGCCTGGCCGCGCTGGCGGCCGCCAGCGACAAGCTGCAGGCCGACTTCGGCAACTGGCAGACGCCGTGGGGCGAGATCAACCGCTTCCAGCGCCTCAGCGGCGACGTCGAGGGACGCTACGACGACAGCAAGCCGAGCTGGCCGGTCGGCTTCACGTCGGCCAACTGGGGTTCGCTGGCGTCGTTCGGCATGACCGCGAAGCAGACCACCAAGCGCATCTACGGCGACCGCGGCAACAGCTTCGTGGCGGCGGTCGAGTTCGGGCCGCGCTTGCGCGCCAAGAGCATCCTGGCGGGCGGGGAGAGCGGCGATCCGAAGTCGCCGCACTTCGCCGACCAGGCGGAGATGTACAGCCGCGGCGAGTTCAAGGACGTCCTGTACTACAAGGATGACATAGAGAAACACCTGGAGCGCAAGTATCATCCCGGCCAGTAAGGCCGAGCACCAAGCGGCGCACCGAGCGGACCACTGAGCTGAGCCGTAACGCACGCACTTTATATGCACCGCAAGGTGCGTGCGAAACCGCCGTTATCGGGATTGCAACACGAGCACGCCTGTTATCTACTGAGCATAGCCCCAGGGCTGTCCCTTTCGATCAACTTCAGGAGTGCATCGTGTTCAAATCCTTGAAACCGCTGGTTCTGGCCGCCCTGCTGTGCGCGGCCGCCGGTTCGCAGGCCGCCATCACGCTCTATACGAACCAGGCCGACTTCCTGGCCGCCGTCTCGGCGCCGGGCTACGACAACTACGACGACCTCGTCGTCGACCTGTACGACAGCCCGCTGGCGCGCACAGCCGGCGTGTACAGCTACGAAGCGGCGTCACCGAGCGGCCTGTACGGCGCCGGCACCGGCACCGACCACTGGCTGTCGACCAATGCGCCGCTCGACCCCATCGTGTTCCAGAACTTCACCGGCGGCGTCAGCGCCTTCGGCGGCTTCTTCTTCGCGTCCGATATCGCGGGCGGCTATGTGCCCAGCGGTAATCTGGTGCTGACCGCGGACGACGGCAGCACGCTGACCTACACGCTGACCGGCGCCACCCAGAATTCCTTCCTGGGCTTCGTCTCGGACGCCACGCTGAACACGGTGACCCTGGGCACCGACGGCGGTCCGTACTGGCCGACCGCCAACGACGTGGTGCTGGCGGTGCCGGAGCCTGCCACCTACGGCATGCTGCTGGCCGGGCTGGGCTTCGTCGGCGCCGTCACGCGCCGCCGCCGCGGCTGATCGCGGCATTCGATCCGGGGCGGCGGCTCAGGACCGCCGCGGTGCGCCGGCGCAGTCGACCGTGCTGGCGCGATGGGAGGCCTGCTTGCTATAATTTTGCAATTTTCCAAGCAACATTGTCGAGCAGACCGCCCGTGGCAAAACTCTATTTCAGGTATTCGGCGATGAACGCCGGCAAATCCACCTCCTTGCTGCAGGTGGCCCACAACTACGAAGAGCAGGGCCAGAAAGTCAAGCTGTACACGGCGGCGATCGACGACCGCTACGGCGTCGGCCAGATCACCTCGCGCCTCGGTCCGCACCGTGAAGTCGACGTATTCGACAAGAACACCGATTTCCTCGCCAGCGCGCCCGAGGTGGCCTGTCTGCTGGTCGACGAAGCGCAGTTCCTGAGCAAGGAGCAGGTGGTGCAGCTGCATCAGCTGGCCCAGGTACGCGGCGTGCCGGTGATCTGCTACGGCCTGCGCAGCGATTTCCGGGGCGACCCCTTCCCGGGTTCGGCCTACCTGCTGGCGCTGGCCGACGACATCGAGGAAATCAAGAACATCTGCACCTGCGGCAAGAAGGCGACCATGAACATCCGCGTCGACGCCCAGGGTCACCGCATCCGCGAAGGCGAGCAGGTCAGCATCGGCGGCAACGAGAGCTACCGCCAGGCTTGCGGCCGCTGCTTCTACACCGGCGGCCACGCACCGGCCGAACTGCGCTGAGCCGGCCCGTCCTGGAAACGCGCTGACCCGAGCGGCAATGTCTTTCCTGCACGGCTGCGCGGCCATGCCCCCTTGGGGCTGCGAACTGGCCGCGATGCTGCTCTACCTGGCGCCTTCGCTGGCGCTGGCTTTCCTGCTGTGGATCGTCACCGCGGCCCATCCGCTGTTCTTCATCTTCAGCGCGGTCGGCACGCTGTGCCACGAGTTGGCCCACTTCTCGGTCGGCCTGCTCCTGGGGGCCGAACCCGTCAATTTCTCGATCATCCCGCGCCGTACCGGACGCACCTGGGAACTGGGCTCGGTCACCTTCGCCAACCTGCGCTGGTACAACGCGGCGCCGGCCGCGCTGGCCCCGTTCCTGGTGCTGCTGGTGCCGCTCGCAGTGGCCTGGTGGCGCACCCGCGGCGCGTGGACCTTCGGGCCTGCCGACCTGGCGCTGACGCTGCTGCTGGCGCCGCAGTTCCTGTCGTTCTGGCCGTCGCCGGTGGACTGGAAACTGGCGTGGCGCAGCTGGCCCTGGCTGGTGATCATCTTCACGAGTACCGCGCTTTTGTATTGGTTTCAGCCGAGTTTGTTTCGATTTGTAAAATCCTGACCGTTGCGGCGGCGAAGAAACTTAAGCTCGGCTGAAAACCGCCCAGCCCGACTCTATGTCGTCGCGCTATCCTGTAGAATTGGTCGCACGCGCCGACCCGTCGGCGCGGCTGCCGGGCCCGTCCGATCGGCCCGCAGCCGCCCCAGCAAATCCGTCCCGGAGAATCCAAGAATGAAGAAGCAGATGTTGATGGTCGCACTGGCCGCCGCCATGGCAGCCCATGTGGTGACGGCCCAGCCCGAAAAGCTCGCGGACAAGGGCGCCACCGTCCAGATCAAGCCGTCCGCCGCCCAGACCCAGGCCGCCCTGTGGGCCTCGCGCGTGCTCGCGCGCTACCACTACAAGGCGACCCCGCTGGACGACGCCATGTCGGCCAAGATTTTCGATGCCTACTTCAAGTCGCTCGACAGCGAGAAGCTGTACTTCACGCAGGCCGACGTCGACCAGTTTGCGCCTTACCGACTGAAGATCGACGACGCGATCAACAATGAAGACCTGACGCTGCCGTTCCAGATCTACAGCGTCTACCAGCAGCGCTTCAACGACCGCATGGCGTATGCGCGCGAGCTGCTGAAGGGCAAGTTCGACTTCTCGACCGACGAGACCCTGCAGATCGACCGCGAGAAGGCGCCCTGGGCCAAGAGCGAGGACGAGGCGCGGGACCTGTGGCGCAAGCGCGTCAAGAACGACTGGCTGCGCCTGAAGCTGGCCGGCAAGGATGAGAAATCGATCCGCGAGACGCTCGACAAGCGCTACGAAGGCTACCAGACCCGCCTGAAAAAGCTGAACAACGAAGACGTGTTCCAGATGTTCATGAACGCATACGCGATGGCGATCGAGCCGCACACGAATTACCTCGGCCCGCGTTCGGCCGAAAGCTTCGACATCGCGATGCGCCTGTCGCTGGACGGCATCGGGGCCGTGCTGCAGGCGCGCGAGGACTACACCGTGATCCGCGAAGTGGTCCCGGGCGGTCCGGCCGACAAGTCGGGCAAGTTGAAAGTCGGCGACCGCATCGTCGGCGTGGCCCAGGGCAACGGCCCGTTCACCGACGTGATGGGCTGGCGCATCGACGACGTGGTGCAGCTGGTGCGCGGCGAGCGTAATTCCACCGTGCGCCTGGACGTGCTGCCGGCCGACGCCGGCCAGGACGGCAAGCACGTGATCATCCCGCTGGTGCGCCAGAAGATCAGCATGGAAGAGCAGTCGGCCAAGAAGCAGATCATCGAAGTCAAGGATGGGGGCGTGAAGCGCCGTATCGGCGTGATCCAGCTGCCGACCTTCTACCAGGACTTCGATGCGCGCCGCAAGGGCGACAAGGACTTCAAGAGCGCCACCCGCGACGTCCAGCGCATCCTGACCGAGCTCAAGAAGGACAAGGTCGACAACGTGCTGATCGACCTGCGCAACAACGGCGGCGGTTCGCTGATCGAGGCGGTCGAGCTGACCGGCCTGTTCATCGACAAGGGCCCGGTAGTGCAGCAGCGCACCGCCGAAGGCCGCGTCGACGTCGAGAGCGACACCAATGCCGGCCTGGCGTGGGACGGTCCGATGGGCGTGCTGATCAACCGCGGTTCGGCCTCGGCCTCCGAGATCTTCGCCGCCGCGATCCAGGATTACGGCCGCGGGATCGTGATCGGCGAGCCGAGCTTCGGCAAGGGCACGGTCCAGACCCTGGTCCCGCTCGACCGCTTCTCGCAGAGCGACAAGGCCAAGTACGGCGAGCTGAAGATGACGATCGCCCAGTTCTTCCGCATCAACGGCGGCACCACCCAGCTGCGCGGCGTGACGCCGGACATCAAGCTGCCGGTGACCTCGGACACCGAGAACTTCGGCGAGACCTCGTACGACAACGCGCTGCCATGGGTGCAGATCAAGCCGGCGATGTACATGCCGTCGGGCGACCTGAAGGAGCTGATCGGTCCGTTGCAGAAGAAGCATGAGTCGCGTATCGCCAAGGACAAGGACTTCCAGGACATCCAGGACGATATCGCCGAAGCCATGAAGCTGCGCAAGGACAACGTGATCTCGCTGAACGAAACCGTGCGCCGCAAGGAGCGCGAGAACCAGGAAGCCAAGGCCAAGCTGCGCGAAGCGCGCCTGGCCGGCGAGGGCACGCCGAAGGATGAGCCGGTGTCCGGTCCTGGCAGCAAGGAGCAGCGCGGCAAGGTGCCGGATCCGACCAAGCAGACCAAGGTCGGCAAGGCAGCGGTTGCGCTGAAGGGCGCCTCGCGCACCGACGACGGCCTGCAGGGCGACGAACGCAGTCTGTCGGCGGAACTGGCGGCCGAGAAGGCCGCCAAGAACGCCAAGGATGTTTATCTGCAGGAAGCTGCGCACATCCTGGCGGACGAGGCCGTCATGCTGAAGTCGGATACCCGCATGGCGTCGCGTGCCATGCCGTACTTGTCAATGTTGAAACAAAGCGGTAACTAAGTGTTGTCGATGAGATAAATGCTGTTGATCTAGCGCTACTCCTGTTGAGGAGGCGAAAAGCGAGGTGCCACAAAGGTGCCTCGCTTTTTTTTCGTCTGGGATTGATACGATTCAATTGAACTTTGATTTTTTTTCATTTGTGCTATGCTGCCTCAGCAGTTGCGTCAACAACAACTTTCCAGACCCATCAAGGAGTATAAAATGTCAACTCGTTACCTCATCGCAGCGTTGCTGATGACCAGTGCCTGCGTTGCCCAGGCGGACGTCTTGCCAGCAAGCGGTTCGCAGTCCAGCTTCCTGTCCGGTTGGACCAGCGCCGACGGCAGCAACATCGTCAATTCCGGCACCCTGATCGGCGGTGTCGCTTACGGCAACGACAGTGCAGAAATGGTCAAGGCCCTGTACGACAAGGCCAGCGCCAGCACGGTCGGCGGCGAAGTCAACCTGAGCCTGTCGCAAGGCATCGAAGGCACTTACGTGGTCGGCACCAGCAACGCCATCATGGCCGCGATGCTCGGTAACGGCGTGTCGGTGGTGAACACCGCCGACGGCAAAAAAGTCCTGACCGGTAGCGTCGCGCAACCGTTGGCCGTCGGTACCGATGCCAGCGCTGCCGCCGCCGAAGTGCCGGAACCGTCGTCGATCGCTCTGCTGATGGCAGGCATGATGGGTGCGGTCGCCTTCGGTCGTCGCCGCAAGCGTTGATTCGCTGCCCCAAGGCACAAGTAAAAGCGGGCTGCGGCCCGCTTTTTTTTCGTCTCGTCAGCGCCAGGTATTGAATCTTCCTGAACGGTCGTGCTAATTTGTTGCGACCACACGGAGGAGACACGATGGACCTGAACTACACCGACGACGACCTGGCGTTCCGCGACCGGGTGCGCGCCTTCCTGGAGGCCGAATTGCCGGCCGACCTGCGCCACAAGGTGCTGAACCACCTGCACCTCGACAAGGACGACTACGTGCGCTGGCACCGCATCCTGGCGCGCCAGGGCTGGGCCGCGCCCGGCTGGCCCACGCAATACGGCGGCCCCGGCTGGACCCCGGTGCAGCGCCACATCTTCGAGGAAGAGTGCGCACGCGCCGGCACGCCGCAGGTGCTGCCGTTCGGCGTGAACATGGTGGCGCCGGTGATCATGGCCTTCGGCAGCCAGGCCCAGAAGGATTATTACCTGCCGCGCATCCTGGCCTGCGAGGACTGGTGGTGCCAGGGCTATTCCGAGCCCGGCGCCGGCTCCGACCTGGCGTCGCTGAAGACCACTGCCGTGAAGGACGGCGATCATTACATCGTCAACGGCCAGAAGACCTGGACCACGCTGGCCCAGCACGCCGACATGATCTTCTGCCTGGTGCGCACCGATCCGTCCGTGCGCAAGCAGGAGGGCATTTCCTTCCTGCTGATCGACATGCATGCGCCCGGCGTCACGGTGCGTCCGATCCTCATGCTCGACGAAGAGCACGAAGTCAACGAAGTCTTCTTCGACAACGTGCGCGTCCCGGTCGCCAACCTGGTCGGGCAGGAAAACAAGGGCTGGACCTATGCCAAGTACCTGCTCGGCCACGAGCGCACCGGGATCGCCGCGGTCGGGCGCTCCAAGCGCGAGCTGGGCCGCCTGAAGGCGCTGGCGCGGCGCGAGCAGAAGGGCGGCCGCCCGCTGATCGAGGACCCGCTGTTCGCGGTTAAGGTGGCCGACCTGGAGATCGAGCTGATGGCGCTCGAGATGACGGTGCTGCGCGTACTGGCCCGCAACGACGCCGCGCCCGGACCGGAAGCCTCGGTGCTGAAGGTGCGCGGCACCGAGATCCAGCAGCGCCTGACCGAGCTGATGGTGGAAGCGGCCGGCCCGATGGCGCTGCCCTTCGACCCGGCCTACCTGGCCGGTGCGGCCGAGCGCAGCGTGGCCGGCGACGAGTTCGCGGCGCCGCTGCTGCCGCACTACTTCAATTACCGCAAGACCTCGATTTACGGCGGGTCGAACGAAATTCAACGCAACATCATCGCCCAGATGATCCTGGGCCTGTAAGGCGGAGCGCACCCATCATGGACTTCAATTTCAAGGAAGAACAACTGCAACTGGCCGATGCGCTCAAGCGCTGGATCGCGCGCGAGTACGGCTTCGAGGCCCGCCGCGCCATCGTGGCGTCCGCTGGCGGCATCTCGGACGCGGCCTGGACCCAGCTGGCCGAACTCGGGCTGACCGCGCTGCCGCTGCCGGAAGCGCAGGGCGGCTTCGACGGCGGCGCGGTCGACATGTTCGTCGTGATGCAGGAACTCGGCCGCGGCCTGGTCGTCGAACCGTATTTCGCGACCGTGTTCGGCGCCGAATTCCTCAAGCGCGGCGGCGGCCACGACGACCTGCTGGCCGAGGTGGCCGGCGGCACGCTGAAACTGGCCTGCGCGCTGGGCGAGCGCCAGTCGCGCCACGACCTGCGCGACATCGCTACCCGCGCCCAGCCGGACGGCGACGGCTGGCGCCTGGACGGCGAAAAGAAAGTCGTGCTGCATGGCGCCGAGGCCGGCGTGCTGATCGTCTCGGCACGCAGCAGCGGCGCCCAGCGCGACGAGGACGGCATCAGCCTGTTCGCGCTGCCGGCCGATACGCCCGGCCTGCAGGTCACCGGCTACCGCACGCTGGACGGCCAGCGCGCCGCCGACCTGCGCCTGGACGGCGTGCACGTCGGCCGCGCGCAGCTGATCGGCGGCGCCGGTGCCGGCTGGGCCCTGCTGGAGGCCGCCGCCGACTACGGCGCCGGCCTGTTGTGCGCGGAAGCGGTAGGGGCCATGGAAGCATTGTTCGAGGCGACCCTGGAGTATCTCAAGACGCGCCAGCAGTTCGGGGTCCCGATCGGCAAGTTCCAGGCGCTGCAGCATCGCATGGCGGACATGGCCATCCACCTGGAGCAGGCGCGCTCGCTGGCGCTGCTGGCGGCGGTGCGGCTCGACGGCGGCGATGCGGCCGAGCGCCGGCGCGCGGTGTCGGCCGCCAAGTACCGGGTCGGGCAGGCGGCGCGCTTCGTGGGCCAGCAGGCGGTGCAGCTGCATGGCGGCATGGGCGTCACCGACGAACTGCCGGCCGCCCATTATTTCAAGCGCCTGAGCACGATCGAGCTGACCCTCGGCGACGGCGACCACCACCTGGCGCGCTTCATCGCGCAGCCGGGCTTCGACGGCAGGGAGGCCGCATGACGACCGCGACGCAGCGCAAGGAACACTGGTATTTCGAGGATTTCCACGAGGGCCAGGACATCGACCTGGGCCGGCGCACCCTGACCGAGGACGAGATCATCGCCTTCGCCACCCAGTTCGACCCGCAGCCCTTCCACGTCGACAAGGAGGCGGCGGCGGACTCGATCTACGGCGGCGTGATCGCCAGCGGCTGGCATACCTGCGGCATCATGATGCGGCTGGTGGTCGACGGGCTGATGAGCAAATCGTCCAGCATGGGCTCGCCCGGCCTGGACGGCGTGCGCTGGCTGGCGCCGGTGCGCGCCGGCGATACCCTGAACGTGCACTACCAGACGGTCAAGGTGAAGGGCTCGAACTCCAAGCCCGACCGCGGCGTGGTGTGGTCGAAGTGGGTAGCGATCAACCAGCATGGCGAGACCGTGTGCACGGTCGAGGGCATGGGCATGTTCGGCCGCCGTCCCGGCGGCGACAGCGGCGGCGCCTGAGCGCCGGACGCTCAGGGCAGCGCCGGGCCGATCGCGGCGCCGCAGCCCGCGTTCGCGCGGTAGCGGTTCCTCCCGCTCGCCTTGGCCTGGTAGAGCAGGGCGTCGGCCACCTGGATCAGGTCGGCCGGGAAGCTGTGCTCGCCCGGCACCATGCAGGCGATGCCCATGCTGACGGTCAGGTGCGGCGCGGTCGGCGAGGCCGCGTGCGGGATCGCCATATGATCCAGCTCGGCCATCAGGCGGCGCGCCACGCCGGTCGCCCCGTGCGCGTCGAGCTGGGGCAGCAGGATCGCGAACTCTTCGCCGCCATAGCGCGCCACCAGGTCCTGGCTGCGTCCGGCCGCGCGCCGCATGGCGGCGGCCACCTGCACCAGCGTCGAATCGCCGCCCGGATGGCCGTAATGGTCGTTGTACAGTTTGAAATGGTCGATGTCGGCCAGCAGCAGCGCCACCGGCAGGCCGGCGCGGCCGCAGCGGCGCCATTCGGCGTCGAGGCGTTCGTCGAAGGCGCGGCGGTTGGCGACGCCGGTCAGCGCATCGACCAGGATCAGGGCGCGCAGGGCGTCGCGCTGGCGCTTGACGGTCAGCTGGGTACGTACGCGCGCGCGCACCACGGCGGCGTTGACCGGCTTGCTGATGAAGTCGGCGGCGCCGGCATCCAGCGCGCGCGTCTCGTCTTCCGGCGAGCTCAGGGCGGTGACGAAGATCACCGGAATGCCTGCCGTCTCGGGCGAGGACAGCAACTCGCGGCACAGCGCGTAGCCGTCGATGTCGGGCATCACCGCGTCCAGCAGGATCAGGTCGGGCTGCTGGGCGCGCGCCAGTTCCAACGCGCGCCCGGCGTCGAGGGCGAACAGGACCTCATGTTCGTCCTGGAGGGCGGCGTGCAGGATCTGGATGTTCTCCATTGCATCGTCGACCACCAGGATGCGGCCGTTGACGGCCATGTCGGTCCAGCTCATGCATCCTCCTCGGTGTCCAGAATGGCGCGCACCAATCCGGCCGCGGTATCGAAGCGCAGCGTCGCGACCGCGTCCGCCAGCGGCTGGACGCGGGCCGGGGCCGCGCGCGCCAGCAACGGGCGCAGTGTTTCGAACTGCGCCATCGCCTTCATGTTGTTATTTTGTAGCAGATCGAGCAGTTGCGCCAACGCGCGCTGCAGCGCGCACGGACCGGCCGGCGCGGCCGCCGGCACCGGAAGGGCGGGCAGGTCCGCCGCCGGCAGCGCGCGCGCCGCCCGGAACACGACGTCCAGCGCCGCTTCCAGGTGTGCCAGCGCGGCGGCCAGGCCGCCGCCGGCATCCGCGCCGGCCTGGCCCAGCGCCTGCTCGGCCGCCAGCGCGTGGCGCGCCGCTTCCACGGCGCCGAGGTTGGCGGCCACCCCGCGCAGGCGGTGCAGGACCTGCGCGGCGCCGCTGCGGTCGCCGGCTTCCAGGCGCGCGCGCACCTCGGCCGGCGTGCCGCCGTGCGCACCCTCGAAGCGCTTGAGCAGGGCGCTGAAGGCGGCGAAGTTGCCGCCGAAGCGGGACAGGGCTGCCGCCAGGTCGATCCCGGGGACGGCGGCAGGCGGCACGGGCGCCCGCGGTGCCGGCCCCGGCCCCGGCGCGGCGTCGAGCCAGGTGACGCGCGCCAGCGTGGCCACCAGCTCGTCGACATCGATCGGCTTGGCCACGTAGTCGTTCATGCCGGCGTCCAGCGCGCGCCGCCGGTCTTCCTCCATGACGTTGGCCGTCATCGCCACGATCGGCAACGTTGCCAGGCCCATGGCGCGGATCGCCCTGGCGGCCTCGAAGCCGTCCATCACCGGCATCTGCAGATCCATCAGCACCGCGTCGTAGCGGGTATCGCCCTTGCCCAGCATGGCCAGCGCGGCGCGGCCGTTGGTGGCGAAGTCGACGCGTGCGCCGGCATGCACCAGCACGTAGTTGGCCACCTCCTGGTTCAGCAGGTTGTCCTCGACCAGCAGCACGTGCAGGCCGGCCAGGCGCGCGCGCAGCGGCGCCGCGCGGGGTACCGGGGCGGCGTCCGGTGCGGCCGCGCCGAGCAGCAGCTCGGCGGTCTCGCGCAGCGCCTGCGGCGTGAACGGCTTGGCCAATACGGCGTCGATGCGCACGCCGGAGGCCGGCAGGTCGAGGCGTTCGCGTTCCGGGTCGGCCGCCAGCAGCGCCACGCGCGGCATCGCAGCCGTGGTCGCGGTACGCGCGCAGGTGATGACGGCGGCGCCGTCGAGGTCGGGCATGGCGCTGTCGATGAAGGCGAGATCGTAGCCGGCGGCGCCGCGCAGCAGCGCCAGCGCCTCGGTGCCGGATGCGGCGCATGTCACCTGCCAGCCGAAGCCGGCCAGCGCGGCGGCCAGCGCCGCGCGGCTGGCGGCGTTGTCGTCGGCCACCAGCACGCGCTGCGCCGGCAGGGCCGGCACATCCGGGGCGGCCTCGGCGCCGAACCAGGCAGTGAAGCAGAAGGTCGTACCCTGGCCGGGCGTGCTCTCGACCTCGAGCTCGCCGCCCATCAGCGCCACCAGGCGGCGGCTGATTGCCAGTCCGAGGCCGGTACCGCCGTACTTGCGGCTGGTCGAGCTGTCGGCCTGCGAAAAGGCTTCGAACATGCGCTGCTGCTGTTCGGGCGCGATGCCGATGCCGGTGTCGCGCACCGAGAAGCGCAGCGCCACCCGCGCGCCGTCCGGCCCGGCGTCGCGGCCGGCAACGGCGACCGCCAGCACGACTTCGCCCTGTTCGGTGAACTTGACCGCGTTGCTCGCCAGGTTCAGCAGCACTTGTTGCAGTCGCATCGGGTCGCCGGCCAGGCGCGCCGGCACCTCCGGGCTGACCGCGAACACCGGCTCGATGCCGCGGTTCCAGGCGCCGCCGGCGGTCAGCACGCCGACGCTGGCCAGCACGTCGTCGAGCCGGAACGCGGTCCGCTCCAATACCAGCTGGCCGGCTTCGACCTTGGAGTAGTCGAGCACGTCGTGCAGCATCGACAGCAGGGTCCTGGACGCCATCTGCATGCGCGCCACGTAGCTGCGCTCGCGCCGTCCGAGGTCGCTTTCCTCGAGCAGGCGTGCCAGGCCCATGATCGCGTTCATCGGGGTGCGGATCTCGTGGCTCATGTTGGCCAGGAACTCGCCCTTGGCGCTGCTGGCTGTCTCGGCCGCGTGCAGCGCGTTTTCCAGTTCGGACTGGGTGCGTTTCAGCTCGGTGACGTCGGCGTGCAGCATGTAGAAGCCGCGCACCTTGCCGTCCGGGTCGAAGTCGGGGATGTAGCTGCCCCAGGCCTGGATCACCTGGTCCGAATCCTTGCGCTGCAGGCGGCGCTCGAAGAACTGCGGTTCGCCGCGCAGCACGCCGGCCAGGTGGTCGCGCACCTGATCGATCTGGTCCTGGTCCACAAGTTCTTCCACCCTGTGGCCGATCACCTGGTCGGCACGCTTGCCCAGCCACTCCAGGTAGGGGCGGTTGGCGAAGCGGCAGCGCAGCTCGACGTCCCAGTAGCCGACCAGCGCCGGCAGGTGGTCGGTGACCATGCGGATCATGCGCTCGCTCTGCTCCAGGCGCTGGCCGGCGGCGCGCAGCGCGGCCTCGGTGCGCACGCGCTCGGTGATGTCGCGGATGGTGCCCTGGAGGATGCCCATGCCGCCGATGTCGACCCGGTTCAGCAGCACGTCGGCGTGGAACAGGGTGCCGTCGCGCCGGCAGTGGATCCATTCGAAGCGATGACCCCCGGTGTCGAGCGCCTGCCGCATGTGGCGCCGCGCCAGCTCCTCCGAACGCTCGCCGCCGGGCTGGTATTCGGGCGAGGCGCTGGCCGGCGACGTCGCCAGGAATTCGTCGAGGCTGGCGCAGCCGAACAGCTCGACCGCGGCCTGGTTGGCGCTGATGAAGCCGGCGTTCCAGGCGACCAGCATGTGGGCGTCGCCCGAAGCTTCGAACAGTGCGCGGTACAGCACCTCGTTGTCGCGGTTGCGCTGCGCCTGCTGCACGCGTTCGCTGATGTCGAGCACCACCGCATTGATGCCGACCAGTTCGCGGTCGGCACCGAACACCGGGTAGTAGCTGCAGATCCAGTGGCGCATCACGCCCGGTTCGGCCGGCGACTCGCCGCTGTCCTCGACGTCGACCAGCGGCAGGCCGCTGTCCAGCACCTGGCGGTAGGCCTTTTCGAATTCGACGCCGCGTGCGCCCAGCAGTTCGGGCAGGGTGCGGCCGATGTGGGCGCTGGCCGGCAGCGCGTTCACCGCGGCCAGGTAGTCGTTGACCATCACGACGCGCAGGTCACGGTCGAGGAAGGAGAGGCCGACCGGTGCGGTTGCATATACCGTGGCCAGCATCGCGCTGGAGCGCTGCAGTTCGTGGGTGCGCTCGGCCACCAGCGATTCGAGGCCGGCGCGGTACTGCTTCAGTTCGCCCTCGACCTTGCGCAGGGCGCCGGCCACCGTGGCGGCTTCGCGGATCGCCAGCGGCGGGATCTGCAGCGGCTCGCCGCGCCCGAGCGCCGCCGCCGGCTCGGTCAGGGCGCGCACCGAGCGCGCGATCGAGCCGCCGATGCGCCAGGCCAGGCCGAGGCTGATCGCCAGCATGGCCAGGATGCCGGCCAGGCTGGCGCCCGGCGCCGATCCCAGCATCGCGCGCGCGGCGTGGCGCGGGAAGCCGATCGCCACGGTCCAGCCGTGTTCGAGCGTGCGCGCATAGGCCGCGTCCACCGGTGGGCCGCCGCGTGCGCTCAGGGCGACCGTGCCGGCGTCGCGCCGTGCCAGTGCCGCCGCCAGCTCGGGATGCATGGGGGTGCCGGTGGTGCTGACCAGGTCGCCGCCGCGCGCGACCAGGCGCCCGCGGTTGTCGAATACCTGGGCGTTCCAGTGCGCGGGCAAGTGCTGGCTGGCCAGCAGTTCGTTCAGGCGGCGCGGGCGCAGTTCGACCGACAGCGCGTACGCCACCTTGCCCTGGTTCCACACCGGCACCGTGATCGACACCACCCAGGGCTGCGCGGGCGCGGCGCGGTGCAGGCCGGAAGTGACGGCGTCGCCGCCGGCGAACACCTGGCGCACGTCCGCGGCGTCGGCGTGCGCATCGGCCGGCGGCATGCTGCCGAAGGCGTGCCGCGAATCCAGCAGCGGCCTGCCGTCGGCGTCGCTCAGCACGAAAGCCATCACCGGGAACTCGGGACGCAGCAGGCGGCGTGCGCTGGCGTGGAACTCGGCCAGGCGGCCTGCGGCCAGCGCCGGCTCGTTGGCCAGCGTCCGCGCCGCGGTCTCGCCGTTGGCGAGGTCGCGCTCGACCGCGGCGGCGAGGGCGCGCGCGATCATCCCGGCATCCTCGGCCACGTGCAGCCGCTCGCGCTGGTCGGCATCGTGCGCGAACACCAGGTAGCCGATCAGGATCGGCAAGGCGCACGCCAGCACCAGCGTGATCAGCTTGGACCGGATCGAGGGAAGGGTATGACGACGTGACAACAGCACCGATGAGCTCCGCAAATGCGCATGCGATATGCGCCCTGCATCGCATGGTAGCCCAGCGGGCGGCCGAGCGGAGCTCGGCTGTATTTATCTGCGGCAACTACGCTTAAACCGTGGATGCACAGCAACGTTCATAATGATTGCGTCAACGTATCGCCGCTGAAATTCGGGGTCAGAGCAAAATATTTGCCATCGATGCAGGCTAAGTGGTTGATTGGAAAGTCTTTTGTTCTTTTGACCCGCCAAAATTCTGCTCTGACCCCGAATTTGAGACATTGCGTCGCGTACAGACGACGATGTGCGTACAGAAAATAATTCCATCCGTAAATTTTTGGTGCTTCTGCTTTAGAATTGCAGGCCTAGTCCTACAAAAAGTGGAAGAGGTGTTATGGCGAGGCCAGAAAAAGTCAGGCTCGGGGAAATCCTGGTGCAACAGAAGCTGCTGTCGGAAGAGCAGCTGAACCAGGCGCTGGCCGACCAGAAGCGCACCGGGCGCAAGCTCGGCCGCGTCTTCGTCGAGAATGCCTTCGTCACCGAGGAACAGATTTCCGGCGCGCTGGCGCGCCAGCTGGGCATCCCCTACATCAACCTCAAGTTCTACAACATCAACCAGGACGTGGTGCGGCTGCTGCCCGAGACCCAGGCGCGGCGCTTCCGTGCGCTGGTGCTGGAAGACCGCGTCGAGACCGTGCTGGTCGGCGTGTCCGACCCGACCGACCTGTTCGCCTACGACGAGATCGCGCGCCTGCTGAAGAAGGGCGTCGAGCTGGCCGTGGTCAACGAGACCGAAGTGCTGCAGGCGATCGACCGCATCTACCGCCGCACCGGCGAGATCACCGGCCTGGCCCGCGAGCTGGAGCAGGACTTGGGCGACGCCACCTCGGTCGACTTCGGCGCGCTGGCATCGAATTCGGGCCTGGAAGAAGCGCCGGTGGTGAAGCTGCTGCAGTCGGTGTTCGACGATGCGGCCCAGGTGCGCGCCTCCGACATCCACATCGAGCCGCAGGACGGCCGCCTGCAGATCCGCTTCCGCATCGACGGCGTGCTGCACCTGCAGACCGAGGCCGACATCAAGATCGCGACGCCGCTGGCGCTGCGCCTGAAGCTGATGGCCGACCTCGACATCTCCGAAAAGCGCCTGCCGCAGGACGGCCGCTTCGCGGTCAAGGTGAAGAACCAGCGTATCGACGTGCGTATCTCGACCATGCCGACCCAGTACGGCGAGTCGGTCGTCATGCGTCTGCTGAACCAGGTCGGCACCACGCTGCGCCTGGATGCGATCGGCATGCACCCGACGCTGGTGGAGCGTTTCCGCGCCATCGTCCAGCGTCCCAACGGCCTGGTGCTGGTGACCGGGCCCACCGGTTCCGGCAAGACCACCACGCTGTACAGCGCGCTGGCCGAGCTCAACTCGGTCGAGAAGAAACTGATCACGGTCGAGGACCCGGTCGAATACCGCCTGCCCGGCATCAACCAGGTGCAGGTGAACGACAAGATCGACCTGAATTTCGCGCGCGTGTTGCGCTCCGCGCTGCGCCAGGACCCGGACATCGTGCTGGTCGGCGAGATGCGCGACCAGGAAACCGCCCAGATCGGCCTGCGCGCCGCAATGACCGGCCACCTGGTGCTCTCCACCCTGCACACCAACGATGCCGCCAGCACCCCGCTGCGCCTGATGGACATGGGCGTGCCGCGCTACATGGTCGGCGGCTCGCTGCAGGCGGTGCTGGCCCAGCGTCTGGTGCGCGTGATCTGCGAAAGCTGCAGCCAGCCGCACCAGGTGCCGGCGCCGGAACGCGCCTGGCTGCGCGCCGAGCTGGGCGAGCGCGCCGAGAGCGTGCCGTTCTTCCACGGGCGCGGCTGCTCGCACTGCAACGGCACCGGCTACCGCGGCCGTACCGGCGTCTACGAACTGCTGGAGATGACGCGCGCCGTCAACGAGGCCGTCAACCACCCGGACCCGGGTCACTTCCTGAAGGTCGCGCATGCCGAGATGCGCGGCGAGACGCTGCGCCGCAGCGCCGTGCGCCTGGCGATCGGGGGCCGCACCACGGTGGCCGAGGCCATGCGCGTCAGTAACCAGACCGAGGATTAACGCGTGCCGTTTTTCGCCTACAAGGGCCGCAATGCGCGCGGCGAGATGATGCAGGGCGTGCTCGAAGGCGCCGACAGCGGCGCCATCGCCGACCAGCTGTTCGGCACCGGCGTCACGCCGCTCGAGATCGCGCTCACCACCCGTAAAGTCACCTCGGGCAGCGGCGACGACGAGACCCTGTGGCAGCGCCTGACCAAGAAGAAGGTCACCTCGCTCGACGTCCAGCTGTTCAGCCGCCAGATCTACACGCTGCTCAAGAGCGGCGTGCCGATCATGCGCGGCCTGGCCGGCCTGCAGGAATCCGCGACCAACAAATCCTTCGCCGCGGTGATCCGCGACCTGCGCGAATCGCTCGACGCCGGCCGCGAACTGTCGGCCGCGATGCGCCGTCATCCGGAATGCTTCTCGACCTTCTACCTGTCGATGGTGCGGGTGGGCGAGATGACCGGCCGCCTGGAAGAGATCTTCCTGCGCCTGTTCGACCACATGGAATTCGACCGCGACATGCACAGCCGCGTGAAGACCGCGCTGCGCTACCCGACCTTCGTGATGATCGCGATGGCGGCGGCGATGGTGATCGTGAACATCTTCGTGATCCCGCAGTTCGAAACCGTGTTCAGGAGCTTCCATGCCGAGCTGCCGCTGATGACGCGCATCCTGATCGCCACCTCGCGCTTCACGGTGGCGTGGTGGCCGGCGTTTGCGCTCGGCATCGCAGGTGCCATGTTCACCTTCCGCGCCTGGACCCGCTCGTCCGCCGGGCGCCTTGCCTGGGACCGTATCAAGCTGCGCATCCCGATCGCCGGCAAGATCATCCACAAGGGCACGATGGCGCGTTTCGCGCGCAGCTTCGCGCTCTCGATCCGCAGCGGCGTGCCGATCGTGCAGGCGCTGACGGTGGTCGCGCAGACTTCCGACAACGCTTACCTGGCCTCGCGCATCGAGGGCATGCGCGACGGCGTCGAGCGCGGCGAGAGCATCCTGCGCACCGCCACCAATGCGCAGGTGTTCACCCCGATCGTGCTGCAGATGATCGCCGTGGGCGAGGAATCGGGTTCGATCGACGACCTGATGGACGAGATCGCGATGATGTACGAACGCGAAGTGGATTACGAGCTGAAGACGCTGTCGAGCCAGATCGAGCCGATCCTGATCACTTTCCTGGGCGTGATGGTGCTGATCCTGGCGCTCGGCATCTTCCTGCCGATCTGGGACCTGGGCCGGGCGGCCCTGCATCACTGACGGAGGCGAGCATGAAGAGAGTGCGTATGCGGGCAGGGTTCACGCTGCTGGAATTCGCGGTCACGCTGCTGGTGGCGGCGGCGGTCAGCGCCTTCCTGCTCAACCGTTTCGACTTCTACCGCGAACAGGCCGAGATGGCCGCCACGCGCCAGCTGGTCGGCGCGCTGCGCACCGCACTGCAGGTGCGCAGCGCCCAGCTGCAGGCCCAGGGCCAGCACGACGCCCTGCGCACGCTGGCGCAGGACAACCCGATGAACTGGCTCGACCGTAAACCGGACAACTACCTGGGCGAATTCGAGGCACTGAACCCGCAAAAAATCGGCCGCAGCGGCTGGGTGTTTGATGCACGCGACAAAAGCCTTGTGTATCTGCTACCGAATGCCGAAACTTTTTCTTTCGGCACGGCAAGATTGCTGAGATTCAAGGTAGAATTCTCTCGCGCACCAGAACAACGGACCCTCAGCCTGGCCCTGAATCAAGTCAGCGGGTAGGCAGTCGTTTTAACCACATCCAGGCGGCTTTCCCCCGCAACCAATTTTTTCGGAGAACTTGCATGAAGAAGAACCTCAACAGCGCAGCACAAGGCGGTTTCACCCTGATCGAACTGATCGTCGTGATCGTCATCCTGGGCATCCTGGCCGCCACCGCGCTGCCGAAGTTTGCCGACCTGAGCGGCGATGCCCGCGCCGCATCGCTGAAGGCCGCAAAAGGTTCGATGGCATCGGTCTCGGCAATGGCCCACGGCCAGTTCCTGGTCAACCCGACCGCGTACGGAACTGCCGTGCCGATGGAAGGCACCTCGGTCGCCATGGCCAACGGCTACCCGACCGCAGTCAAGGCACTGGCTGCCGCTGCCGGCCTGGGCGCAAATGACTACACCGTCACCGAATCGACCGGTGTCACCCCTGCGACCCTGACCATTTCGCCGGTCGGTATTACCACCGCGAACATCCCGAACTGCAGCGTCCTGTACACCGCGGCAACCTCCACCGCGCCGGCAAGCGTCGTCCTGCAGTATGGTTCGACCAACGGCACCGCAAACACCAGCCCGACCTGCAACTAAGCAGCAGGAGCAGAGGCGGATGCCGAGCCGTTCGTCGGGCCCAGTCTTGCATCGCGCTTCTGCTCCCCGCCGGTCAGGGTTCACGATGGTCGAACTGATCGTCGTGCTGATCCTGGTCGGCATCCTCAGCGCCATCGGCGCCGCCCGCTTCTTCAACCGTTCCGGCTACGACGCCAGCGGTTTCGCCGAGCAGCTCCGTACCATGGTGCGCTATGCCCAGAAGCTGGCCGTGGCCCAGAACCGCCCTGTGTACGTGCAGGGTGCGCTCGACGGGGTGGCCCTGTGCTACGAGTCCACGGTGCCGTGCCCGGCCGCCAGCGTGGTGCCGGCGCCGTCCGGCGACAACAGCGGCAGTGCGGCCACCCGCAAGCGCTGCCTGGTCAACAGCCAGTATGCCCAGCGCTGGTACTGCGAAGGCTGGCCGGCGGGCGTCACGATGACGCCGGTTTCCGGTACACTCCCAGTCTTCTTTTTCGACGGCCTCGGACGCCCGATCGGCGTCGGCGGCACGTTCACCGGCATTTCCGTCATCATTGCGGGCGACGGCGTGTCGAACCAGATTTCGGTCGCCCAGGAAACCGGTTATGTCAATTGACCTGCGCCGCCGCCAGCGCGGCGTCACGCTGGTCGAACTGATCATCTTCATCGTCATCATCGGCGTGGCGCTGACCGCCATCCTCGGGGTGATGAGCATGACCACCCAGAACAGCGCGGACCCGGTGCGGCGCAAGCAGGCGCTGATCCTGGCCGAGGGCCTGCTCGAGGAAGTCGAGCTGGCCAAGTTCTCGTTCTGCGACCCGGCCGACACCGAGACCGACGCCAGCAACCCGGACGCGATCGTCAAGAGCGGCGACTGCAAGATTCCCGAAGCCTGGGGCCAGGCCGGCTCGGAGCCGGCGAATGCGCGGCCCTACGACAACATCAACGATTACGTGAGCGCTGCCGGCCAATCCACCGCCGCCTTCGACGTGAGCGGCACGCTGCGCGATGCCAACGGCAACCCGCTCAACCTGAGCGGCTACAGCGCGCGCCTGACCATCCGTTCGGCGGCATTCGGGCCGAGCGGCGCGCTGGTCGGCGTCGACAACCCGGCCGCCGGCGTGTCCACCGCCAGCACCGCCGACAATGACATGCTGCGCATCACGGTGCGCATCGAGTACGACGGCACCTTCCTCGAGCTGGACGGCTACCGCGCGCGCTACGCGCCCAACGACCTATGATGCGGCCGTCCTTACGCAGGCCGGCCGGCTTCACGCTGGTCGAGGCGGTGCTGGTCATCGTCATCATCGGCGTGCTGGCCGGTATCGTCGCCGTGTTCATCCGCGCGCCGATCCTCGGCTACCGCGACAGCGTCGACCGCGCCGAGGTCACCGACCAGGCCGACCTGGCGCTGCGCCGCATGGCGCGCGACATCCGCCTGGCGCTGCCCAACAGCGTGCGGGTGAGCAGCGACGGCAGCGCGCTCGAATTCCTGCAGACCCGTTCCGGCGCGCGCTACCTGTCGCCGGACGACGGCGTGGCCGACACGCTGACGCTGAACTTCGACAATGCGGCCCAGCTGAGCTTTACGGCGATCGCGCCGCTGAGCACTTTCGGCCAGGTCCAGACCGGCGACTACGTGGTGGTCTACAACCTCGGTCCGGGCTTCGAGCCGGCCGACGCCTACAACCTGAACGACGCCACGGCCGGCCGCGAGAAGAACATCGCCCGTATCAGCGCGCTCGCCGCCGCCAGCATCACGCTGCCGGGGCAGGGCGCCGGCAGCACCACGCCGGCGGTCCAGATCACGCTGAGCGACAACCCGTTCGCGCGCCAGACCACGGCGATGAACTCCCCGCTGCAGCGCTTCCAGGTGGTGTCCGGTCCGGTCAGCTTCTATTGCCTGGACCGCGGCAACGGCACCCTCGACCTGTGGCGCCACTGGGGCTATGCGATCCCGGTCAATCAGGCGGTGCCGCCGGCGGTGCCGGCCGGCGGCACGCGCGCGCTGGTCGCCTCGCGCCTGACCACCTGCGCCGGCATCTTCAGCTACAGCACCGCGGCCAGCCAGCGCACCGGCCTGGCCGGAATCGCGTTGTCGCTGCGCGGCCGCTACGACAACACTCCGTCAATCCGGCTGCTGCACCAGGTCCACGTCGACAATACGCCATGACAACCCGCGCCATGCCACCCAGTTCATTCACACGACGACCTCGCGAAGCGGGCGTCGGCCTGGTCACCGCGATCTTCCTGCTGGTGGTGCTGGCCGGCCTGGCGGTTGCCATGGTGAGCGTCTACACTGCCCAGCAGGCCAGTTCCAACCTCGACCTGCAGGGCGCGCGCGCCTACCAGGCTGCGCGCGCCGGGCTGGAGTGGGGGCTGTTCCAGGACCTGCGCAACAACAGCTGCAACGCGCGCAGCAGCTTCGCGCTGCCGGCCGGGACCTCGCTGTCCGGCTTCACGGTCGTGGTCAGCTGCACCAGGAGCGGCGCGGCCAACGGCCTGCTGCAGGTGGTGATCCGCGCGGTCGCCTGCAACATCGCCGACGCCCAGGGCAACTGCACGGCGCTGGCCAATCCGGAATGGGTCAGCCGCACGGTGGAAACCCAGCTGACGCAGCCGGTGGCGGCGGGAGCCCAGCCGTGAGCGCGCGTCCGATTCTGCGGCTGTTCCTGCGCCTGCTGCTGGCGCTGCTGGCCTGGCTGGCGATCCTGCCGGCGCGCGCCGACACGGCGGTGGCGCTGTACCAGAGCTTCCGCGGCACCGTCAACTTCGTCGGCACCGAAGCCACCCTGCGTACCGCCGACAACGGCCGCAATGCCTGTACCCTGGTCAGCAGCAGCACCGGCGTCTATGCCACGCTGTCCGGCATCCCGAGCGGCGCCAAGATCATCAGCGCCCAGCTGTACTGGGCCGGTTCGGGCATCAGCAGCAACGCCGACTACACCGTGACCTTCGACGGCGTCTCGGTCACGGCCGGCCGCAAGTTCACCTCGAACACGATCGGCAACGGCTTCAGCTATTTCAGCGGCGCCGCCGACGTCACCACCCAGGTGTCGAAGAAGGGCAACGGCAGCTACAGCTTCAGCGGCCTGACGGTCAGCACCGGCAACCCGTGGTGCGCCTCGCAGGGTGTACTGGGGGGCTTCTCGCTGGTGGTGGTGTACTCGCACGCGAACGAGCCGTTCCGCATGCTGAACCTGTACGAAGGCTTCCAGTATTTCCAGAACAACGGGTTCACCATCGACCTCGGCAACTTCAACGTGCCGAACCCGCTGCCGTCCACCGTGACCGGGCGCATCGGCCACATCACCTGGGAAGGCGATTCGACGCTGTCGCAGGGCGGCGAGAGCCTGCTGTTCAACAAGACCGAGCTGACCGACTCGCTCAACCCCTCGGGCAACCAGTTCAACTCGGCGAGCAATGCCACCGGCGACAGCGCTTCCTACGGCGTCGACTTCGACATCTACACGCTCAAGTCCCCGACCATCACGGCCGGCCAGAGCACCGCCAGCACCACCTACAAGTCCGGTCAGGACCTGGTGCTGCTGAGCGCCGAGATCGTGGCCATGCCCTACGTGGCGAACGCCGACCTGGCCCTGAGCATGACCCGCACCGGCGACCTCAAGGTGGGCTCCACCGCCTACTACACGCTGACCGTGACCAACAACGGCGTCGATGCCGAAGTGGGTCCGGTGACCGTGGTCGACACGCTGCCGTCCGGCCTCAAGCTGGTGTCCACCAGCGGCAGCGGCTGGACCTGCACCAGCGCCGCCGGCGCCAACAGCACCACCGTCGTCACCTGCACCCAGGCCGGCCCGGTCGCGGCCGGCGCCACCATGTCTGCGCTGACGCTGACCGTGACCCCGAACGCGACCGGCACCTACAACAACACCGCCACCGTGTCGGGCAAGACCGGCGACAACAACGCGGCCAACAACACCGCCAGCAACAGCAGCACCGCGATCGACACCGGCTCGGCGGCGGTCGTCTTCACCACCGAGGTCTGCAAGAACGGCGACCCGATCGTCACCGCCCCGGGGGATGTCGGCTGCCATCGCTTCATCGGCCCGATCGTCGCCGGCGCCACCACCTCCAAGATCTACCTGACCCAGGTGAACGGCGCCAACCGGGCCGGGGCGATCAGCAGCTACGACACGACCGTCAGCGTCGACATCAAGGCCAACTGCCTGCCGTATAACGCCGCGGTGAAGCTGAACTACGCCGGCCTGAGCTTCGACTGCCAGGGCGAGAACTGGCAGACACTCAAGGTAACGGTCCCTGCCGGCAAGCCGACCGCCACGCTGCCCGACAATTGGACCGTGTCCTACAACGACGTCGGCCGCATCAGCCTGTCGCTCAGATATAACGGCTTCGTGATGGGTACCGTGAACTTTGTCTCGCGCCCCTACGACCTGCGCTTCCGCTCGGTGCTGCGGGTGGCCGACGGCATCCTCGACCTGAAGGGCACGACCGCGGACAGCTTCGGCAAATCCAGCCCGATCGCCTTTGCCAAGGCGGGCGAGCCCTTCATCCTGCGCGTGGGCGCGCTGATGGCCAACGGCGGCTGGGCGCCCAGCTTCGGCAAGGAGCCGGATGCGCTCAAAAACGTGCCGGATGCTGGCAACGTCGCCCTGGTTTTCTCGCTCGACAAATTCGCGGCCAATCCGCTGGCCTCGCCGGTGAAGCCGATCACGGTCAAGGACGCCGACAACCAGGACGTCAGCGCCGACGGCATCGCCCAGGGCGCCTTCGTGCTGGACCAGGATTTCGCGCTGAACACCGCGGTGGACGCCGGCTCGCTCGACGCCAGGGCGCGTTATTTCGAAGCGGGCTATCTGGCGGTCACGCCGATCCTGGCCGACTATCTCGGCACCGGGCAGGTCGGCGGACCGCCAGACGGCGTCGATCCGCTGGCCAAGGAAAGGCTGGTAACGGGCACCCGCGTGATCGGCCATTTCTATCCCGACCATTTCGAGACCGAAATGGTGGCCGCCTTCGCCTGCGCGCCGACGATGACCTGTCCGGCGGTGTCGACCGATGCCGCCAAGCCGACCTATCCGGTCGAAGGGGCCGTGTATTCGACGCAGCCGTTCAAGCTGACGGTCACCGCCTTCGGCCTGCCGAAGGGAACCGAGGCCCAGCCTCTGTCGCTGTTCCGCAACCTGGCCGGCAGCACGGCCAATGCCAACATCGTCGGCGGCACCACCTTCCGCAACGTGACGCTGTCGGCCGTCGGCAGACCGCTCGATGGCGGCCCGACGCTCACTGGCAGCCTGGCGCTGGTCCCGGCCAATTCCTTCCCGGCGTCGAGCAGCCCGCTCGACCCGCAGCCGATGACCGCCAGGGCGGCCTACACGCTGGCCGGCGCCGCCTTCACCGCGAGCGACCGCAGCGGGCAGACCAAGTGGGGCGCGCCCGAGATCTTCTATCTGCGCGCCGGCATGAAGGAAAGGCTGGTCACCGACAACGCCACCGTCGCCACCAAGGACATCGTGGTCAGTTCGGCCACCCCGGCCGCGACGCCGGCGCTCCAGTACGAGGACGGCCTGATGGTGGTCGGCGGCCGCCTGTTCGTGCCGAATGCCTTCGGCTCGGAACTGCTGCGCCTGCCGCTGGCGGTGAGCGCCCAGTACTGGAGCGGCAGCGCCTGGCTGGTCAGCAGCACCGACAGCGACAGCGTCGTGGCGCAGACGCTGGCGCCCGTGAAGTGCACCCGCGCCTTTGCCGCGAGCTGCACTGCCGCCAGCTTCCCGCTGGCCAGCGCCGGCGCCGGCGTGCGCCTGAACAACGGCACCGCCCGCGTGTTCCTGCAAAGCCCGGGCCGCGGCAACGTCGGCAGCGTCGATTTCACGCTGGGCAGCAGCCTGGCGCCCTGGCTGCCCAGCACGCGCGGGCGCGCCACCTTCGGCTTGTACAAGAGTTCGCTGATTTATTTGCGTGAGGTGTACTGACAACAGACCTCTAGTTGGTTCGCAAAGGAAACCGACAATATTTTTCCCTAGTGCAAAAATTTTATCGGCTTTTTTTCAGAGTTGAATATAATCAAGGCTCTAGCGAATTCTCTTCGAAACTCACTGATGTCAATCGCCCTGCATGCGTTTTTTTAGCCGACCCAAGAAGAATGGCGCCTGGCTGGCCGTGGTGCCGCAACGCGACGGCATCGCCGCCGCCGCCGTGGCGCCCGTCCATCCATCCGCTGCCGGCGCCAGGCCGGCGGTGACGGTCGCGAGCTTCTTTGCGGGTACGCCAGGCGTCGACATGCTGGAGCGCGCCGGCAAGGAACTGCACAGCGGCGACTACCGCTGCACCACCGTGCTGGGCGGCGGCGACTACCAGCTGCTGTCGGCCGAGGCCCCCAACGTGCCGCGCGAAGAGCTCAAGACCGCGATGCGCTGGCGCCTCAAGGACATCCTCGACTTTCCGGTCGACGACGCCACCTTCGACGTGCTCGACATCCCGGTCGACCCGAACGCGGCGGCGCGCCCGCAGCAGAGCGTGTTTGCCGTGGCGGCGCGCAATGGCGTCGTGAGGGCGCGCCAGCAACTGTTCGCGCAGGCCAAGGTGAAACTCAGTGTGATCGACGTCCCCGAAATGGCCCAGCGTAACGTATCGGCCATGCTGGAGCAGGACGGGCGCGGCGTCGCCATGCTGTCGTTCGGCGAGGACGGCGGGCTGCTGACGGTGTCCTGGCGCGGCGAGCTGTATCTGTCGCGCCGCATCGACGTCAGCCTGGTCCAGCTGCTCGAATCCGACCACGACCGCAAGCACCAGGCCTTCGACAAGATCACCCTCGAACTGCAGCGTTCGCTCGACCACTTCGAGCGCCAGTTCTCGTTCATCAGCGTGGCCAAGCTGGTGCTGGCACCCACCGGCGCCACCGGCCTCGACGAATACCTGTCGAGCAACCTGTACACGCGCGTCGAGACGCTCGACCTGGGTACGCTGTTCGATCTCGCGCGCGTCCCCGAACTGGCCGCGGCCGCGCAGCAGCAGCGCTTTTTCGTGGCGCTCGGCGCGGCGCTGCGCAGCGAGGAGGCGGCGCCATGAGCCAGCAGATCAACCTGTTCAACGAGCTGTTCGAAGAGAAGCAGCAGCGCGTCACGGCCAAGACCATGGCGCTGGCCGCCGGCGTGCTGGTGCTCGGCCTGGCAGTACTGGGCGTGTACGGCAGCGTGCGCGTGAACGCCCTCAAGCGCGATGCCGAAGCCGGCGCCGCCCGTCTGGTCAAGGCGCAGCAGCGTCTCGACAGCGTCAATGCGGAATTCAAGCCGCGCCAGAGCGATCCGGCGCTGTCCGGCGCGGTGGCCGAGGCGGAGAGCCAGCTGGCGGCGCTGAAGCACGTGTCCGACATCATCCGGCGCGGCGAACTGGGCAACACCCAGGGTTATGCCGAATACTTCCGCGCGCTGGCGCGCCCGCGCGTCGACGGCCGGTGGCTGACCGGGGTCAGCATCGGCGGCGCCGGCCAGGACATCGGCGTGCGCGGCCGCGCCATGGATGCGGCGCTGGTGCCGGGCTTCCTGGGCCGCCTGCGCAACGAACAGGTCATGCAGGGCAAGCCGGTCGGCAGCCTGCAGATCGGCGAAGCGGCCGCCATGAAGGTGCCGGGCAAGGACGGCAAGGAGGCGACCGTGCCGGCGCCCTACGTGGAATTCAGCCTGCAGTCGGCACCGCAGGGCCGGACGGGGGCGCAGCCATGATCAAGCAGAAGTGGCAGCAACTGGCGGCGCGCATCGACGCGCTGAGCCAGCGCGAGCGCCTGATGGTGTTCGCGGCCGTGCTGGCGGCGCTGGCCTTCCTCGGCGAATTCATGGTGCTCGGTCCGCTGCAGCGCAAGCAGGACGCGCTGCGCAGCCAGATGGTGCAGCAGCGCAGCGACCTGGAAAGCGTCAACGGCCAGATCCTGCAGAAGCTGCAGGCCGCCGAGGCCGATCCGGATGCGCCGGTGCGCATGCGCCTGGCCGCGGTGCGCGGCGAGACCGAGCGCCTGAGCAGCGAGCTGCGCGCGATGCAGCGCGGCCTGGTGCCGCCGGAGCGCATCGCGCCGCTGCTGGAGTCGATCCTGCGCGCCAACGGCCGCCTGAAGCTGGTGTCGGTGCGCACGCTGCCGGTCGACCCGGTGAGTTCGCTCGATGCAGGCGCCGACAAGGGGGCCGCAGCGGGCGCCGCCGCGGCAGCTGCCACCTTGCCGGCCGCCTCCAGAGGACCCGAACTGCTGTTCCGGCACGGCGTCGAATTGACCGCGCGCGGCAGCTACCTCGACATGGTCGACTACATGACGGCGCTGGAAGGGCTGCCGACCCAGCTGTTCTGGGGCCGTGCCCAGCTCGACGTCGAGGAATACCCGACCGTGCGCCTGACCCTCACTCTGTACACCCTGAGCCTGGACGAAAAATGGATGAAGCTGTGAAGACGATGGCCGCTCTGGCGTTCGCCTGCTGCGCCGTGGCCGGCAATGCCGGCGCGCAGGCGCTGCAGGACCCGACCCGCCCGCCCGCGAGCCTGATCGCGGCCGCCGCCGGCCCCGCGGCCGGTGCAGCCGCCCCGGCCGGCCCGGTGCTGCAGACCATCCTGATCGGGCGTGCGCCGGGCGGGCGCCATCTGGCCGTGATCGACGGCGAGACCGTGCGTCCGGGCGACGATTTCCACGGCGCGCGCGTGACGCGCATCGCCGACAACGAGGTGGAGCTGGTGCGCGGGCGCGAGCGCCAGGTGCTGCGCCTGGCCGCCGCGGACAAGGGCGGCATGTCGCCGGTCCGGACCACCCGCTGAATGCCGCGACGAGGACAACCAATGCACAAGAAGACCATCAAGGCCGCACTGACGGCAACCGCCGCGGCGACGCTGCTGGCAGGCTGCCAGACCCCGCCCGCCAACACCACCTACGACAAGATCCGCGACGAGATGCGCAGTGCCAACGCGGCCCGTCCGGCCGCCGCGCCGGCGGTCGACAGCGCGGTCGCCGACGCGCTGCTGCCGCCGGCCGCCGCGCTGGCGACCCAGCTGCCCAAGGCGCGCCCGGCGCTGGAAGAGCGCTTCAACGTCTCCTTCAACAACGTGCCGGCGCAGCAGTTCTTCCGCTCGATCGTGGCCGGCACCCGCTACAACATCCTGGTGCACCCGGACGTCAGCGGCAGCATCACCGCCAACCTGAAGGACGTGACCCTGCCGGAGACCCTGGACGCGGTGCGCGAGATGTACGGCTACGACTACAAGATCGACGGCACCCGCATCTCGATCAAGCCGCTGACCATGCAGACCCGCATGTTCCATGTGAACTACCTGGTCGGCAAGCGCCGCGGCACCTCGAACCTGCGCGTGACCTCGACCTCGGTGTCGAATGCCGTCAACAATCAGAACGGCAGCAACCAGAACGGCGTCCAGAACAACAACCAGGCCAACAACAACGGTATCAACAACCAGAACGGCCAGAACCAGAACCAGATCGAGAGCACCGACGTCAACACCACGTCGGACAACGATTTCTGGGCCGACCTGAAGGCCGCGATCGACGCCATCGTCGGCACCCGGGACGGCGGCCGCAGCATCGTGATCAGCCCGCAGTCGGGCGTGATCGTGATCCGCGCCATGCCGGAAGAACTGCGCAACGTCGACGCCTACCTGAAGGCGACCCAGCTCGCGGTCGACCGCCAGGTGATCCTGGAAGCCAAGATCCTCGAGGTCGAACTGAACGACAGCTTCCAGAGCGGCGTCAACTGGGCTTCGTTCGCCTCGATCAAGAGCGGCCACACCAACCGCGTCTCGGGCGGCGTGGTCTCGCCGGGTTCGGCGCTGGCGCCGCTGCCGTTCGACGGCAGCCAGCCGGCCGTGATCACCGATCCGAGCACCGGGCTGTCGGCCAGCACCGGCTTCTCGCTGTCGAACGCGGCCACCGCGGCCGGCTCGATGTTCGGCCTGGCGGTCCAGACCAGCAACTTCGCCGCACTGCTGTCCTTCCTCGAGACCCAGGGCACCGTGCACGTGCTGTCCAGCCCGCGCGTGGCGGCGGTCAACAACCAGAAGGCGGTGCTGAAGATCGGCACCGACGAATTCTTCGTGACCGGCGTGACCACCACCACCAACAGCACCAATGCCGGCAACACGGTCAGCCCGAGCGTGACGCTGCAGCCGTTCTTCTCGGGCGTGGTGCTGGACGTGACCCCGCAGATCGACGAGAAGGGCAACATCCTGCTGCACGTGCACCCGTCGGTGAGCCAGGTCTCGACCGTCAACAAGGCCGTCAACCTGGGCACTGCCGGCAGCCTGAACCTGCCGCTGGCGGCCTCGGACACCTCGGAACTGGACAGCATCGTGCGCGGCGCCAACGGCCAGGTGGTCGCGATCGGCGGCCTGATGCGCCAGGCCTCGACCGACGACAGTTCCAGCATCCCGGGCGCCACCAACGTGCCGGTGCTGAGCACCCTGTTCGGCCAGAAGAAGCGGGTCAACCAGAAGCGCGAGCTGGTGGTGCTGATCAAGCCGACCATCGTCGAAGGCGTCAACAACTGGAACGACGACCTGCTCGACACCAACCGCCGCATCGAGCAGCTCGACCCGCGCGCGCGAGGGATCCGCTGAATGTACACCGCCCACTTCGGTCTGCGCGAGGCCCCGTTCGGGATCACCCCGGACACCAGCTACTTCTTCGGCAGCCCGCATTCGCAGGAAGCGCTGAACACGCTGCTGGTGGCGGCGCGCACCGGAGAGGGTTTCATCAAGATCACCGGCGAGGTCGGCACCGGCAAGACCCTGTTGTGCCGCAAGTTCATGGCCACGCTGGGACCGGGCTTCGTCACGGCCTACATCCCGAACCCCTACCTGGAGCCGCGCACGCTGATGCTGGCGCTGGCCGACGAGCTGGGCCTGGAATCGGCGCTGGAGCGCGACGTCGACCAGCACCGCCTGCTGAAGGCGATCACCGACCGCCTGCTGCACCTGGCCGGCGAAGGCAAGCGCGTGCTGCTGTGCCTCGACGAGGCGCAGGCGATCCCGGTCGAGAGCCTGGAAGCGCTGCGCCTGCTGACCAACCTGGAAACCGAGAAGCGCAAGCTGCTGCAGATCGTGCTGTTCGGCCAGCCGGAACTGAACCGCAAGCTGGCGCTGCAATCGATCCGCCAGCTGGCCCAGCGCATCACCTTCCACTACCACCTCGGACCACTCAGCCGCGACGACCTGGATTATTATGTGGCCCACCGGCTGCGCGTGGCGGGCTTCGACGGCGCGCGGCTGTTCTCGCGCGCCGCGATCGGGCGCCTGTACCGCGCCAGCGGCGGCGTGCCGCGCCTGGTCAACATCCTGGCGCACAAGGCGCTGATGCTGTGCTACGGACAGGGCAAGCAGCAGGTGGCGCGCGCCCACGTGGCGGCGGCCGCGAAAGACACGCTGGCGGTGACCGGCGGCCGCGCCTGGCCGTCGCGCCTGCCATGGATTGCCGCTGCCGGGGCAGCCCTGGCCTGCGTGGCGGCTGGCGTCACCTGGGCACTGGTTCGATGAATCTGCGATGAGTGTGCGATGAGTCTGATAAATAAAATGCTGCAGGACCTCGACGCGCGCGGCACGCCGCCGGGCGAATCCTTCCCTTCGCACATCAAGCCGGTGGCGCGCGAGGCGCAGGGTCCCAACCGGCGCGTGATCGCGGCCGCGGTGGCCGGCGCGCTGGCCTGCGCGGCGGTCGCCTGGTTCGCCTGGGGGCAGTTCCATGGGGCGCGCCCAGCGCAGGCGCCCGCAGTGCTGGCGCCTGCGCCGGTCACCACCAGCCCGGTGCAGGCACCGGCCGGGCAGGGGATGACCAGCAAGATCACCATGCTGCCGAAGGACGCAGCGCCGGAAGCGGCGCCTGCGGCCGCTGCCGCAGCCGCGGCTGCACCGGTCGCGGCGCCGCCGTCCGCGCCTGCCCGGGCGGCCGAGCCGGTGGCCGAGCCCGTCGCCGAGCCGGAAGTGCAGCCGAAGCCGGCGCGCAAGCACGCAGCGAAGGCGGACAAGGAAGAGGCCGCGCCGAAGAGCGCAGCGGCCCGCGCCAACGCGGAAGCGGCCGGGAAACCGGTCAGGGCAGCGGCCGACCCGGCCCCGTACCAGTCGGTCGCGCCGGTCGAGCCGGACAGCAGCGAGGCACGCGCGGTGCGCCGCGCGCTGGCGCAGGAGCTGGAAGCGCGCCAGGGCCGCAGGCCGGCCGCTGCCGCCACTGCCCCCAAGGGCAAGGCCAGGCCGGCCGACGGCCGCGCCGCGCCGGGCCGGGTGCAGAGCGTGTCGCAGCGCGCCGAGAGCGAGTACCGGCGCGCGCTGGCCAGCATGCAGGACGGCCGCATGATCGAGACCATCGCCGCGCTGGAAAACGCGCTGCGCATCGATCCCGGCCATGAAGCCGCGCGCCAGACCCTGGTCGGCCTCCTGATCGAAGCCAAGCGCCCCGACGAAGCGATCCGCCAGCTGCAGCTGGGCCTGACCCAGGACCCGCGCCAGCCGGCGCTGGCCATGCTGCTGGCGCGCCTGCAGATCGAACGCGGCGGCAGCGGCATCGACACGCTGACGCGCACCTTGCCGTATGCCGGCGCCAACCCGGACTACCACGCCTTCCTGGCCGGCGCCCTGCAGCGCCAGCAGCGCCACCGCGAAGCCGCCGCCGAATACGCGGCCGCGCTGCGCGCTGCGCCGACCAACGGCATATGGTGGATGGGGATGGGGATTTCGCTGCAGGCCGAGAAGCGCAACGGCGAGGCGCTGGATGCGTTCCAGAAGGCGCTGGGCAGCGGGGTGCTGTCGCAGGAGCTGCAGGCGTTCGTGGAGCGGCAGGTGCGGCAGCTAGGGCGCTGAACGCATCGTCACCGTCAGCCGGTCGCCGTCGTCCCCCCGGAGGCGGGGACCCATACTGAACATCTGAAATCAGTCTGTCCGAAGCACCACGCGAGTTCCAGGTTACCGAATTCTGGCGTTCAGCATGGGTCCCCGCCTGCGCGGGGACGACGGGCTTCCGGGCTCATACCTTCGCCAACCGCTCCAACGCTAACTGCAAGGTCGCATCCTGCTTCGCAAAGCAGAAGCGCACGATCCCCGACTCGCGCGGCTGGCTGTAGAACGCCGACACCGGAATCGCCGCCACCTTGATCTCGCGCGTCAGCCACTGCGCGAACTCGGATTCGCCGAGGTCCGATATCCCCTCGTAGCGCACGCACTGGAAATAGGTGCCGTCGGCCGGCAGCAGCGTGAAGCGGGTGCCGGCCAGGCCGGCGCGGAACAGGTCGCGCTTGCGCTGGTAGAAGGCGGGCAGGTCGAGGTAGGGGGCCGGGTCGCGCATGTAGCCGGCCAGGCCGTGCTGCATCGGCGTGTTCACCGAGAACACGTTGTACTGGTGGACCTTGCGGAATTCCGCCGTCAGGCCGGCGGGCGCCGCCACGTAGCCGATCTTCCAGCCGGTCACGTGGTAGGTCTTGCCGAAGCTGGAGACCACGAAGGCGCGTTCGGCCAGCACCGGATGGCGGCTCACCGAGGCGTGCTGCTCGCCGTCGTAGACCATGTGCTCGTAGACCTCGTCGGACAGCACCAGGATATCGGTGCCGGCGACGATGGCGGCCAGCGCGTCCAGGTCGGCCGCACGCAGGATCGAGCCGGTCGGGTTGTGCGGCGTGTTTACCACGATCATGCGCGTGCGCGGCGTGACCGCGGCCGCCACCTGGTCCCAGGGCACGCTGTAGCCGGCGTCGGTCAGGCGCATCGGCACCGCCACCGGCACGCCGCCGGCCAGCGCGATCGAGGGCAGGTAGCTGTCGTAGGCCGGTTCGATCACGATCACTTCGTCGCCCGGGTGCACGGCGCACAGGATCGCGGTGATGATGCCCTGGGTGGCGCCGGCCGTGACGGTGATCTCGGTGGTCGCATCGTACCCGCGGCCGTACAGCGCGGCGATCTTGGCGGCGATGGCCTCGCGCAGCGGCGCGGCGCCGGCCATCGGTGGATACTGGTTCAGGCCGGCGCGCATGGCGTCGTTCACCATGTCGAGCAGCCGCGGGTCGCAGCCGAAATCGGGGAAGCCCTGGCCGAGGTTGACCGCGCCGTGTTCGGTGGCGAGGGCGGACATCAGGGTGAACACGGTGGTGCCGACGGCCGGCAGGCGCGATTGCAGGACGGGAGTGGTCATGATGGATGCTTCTGTTGTCGATACGCTTATTCTAGCGCGGCCGGCACTTCGGTCTTGACCCAGGTCTCGGGCGGCATGATGCGGAACAGGCCTTCGCGCGCGGTGCGCCGCGCCAGCTTGAGCAGCGCCTTGTCCTTGGTGACCAGGATGGCGGCGTCGGCGTCGCGTGCCAGTTCCAGGAATTTCTGGTCGTCGCGGTCGGTGCACAGCGGCAGCCGGACGGCGCGCGCATCCGGCGCCACCACCTGGATCAGGGCATCGAAGCGCTCGGCCGCGGCCAGGCGCGTGCCGTCGTCGAGCGGCAGGTGAGGGTAGTGCAGCACGATCCGGTATTCGTCGCGGCAGTCGGCGCGCGTAACCGCGCGCACCGCGCCGCTCTCGAGCGCAGCCAGCAGCGGCGCCCAGCGCGGGTCGTGAAAGACGAACAGATCGAGGCAAACATTGGTATCGAGAACGATGGGTTTCGCTGGAGCAGGTATCATGTCGGCCATTGTACTTTACCGGCCTTGCGCTACCGTCTTCTCCCCATGCTGATCGTCCTTTCTCCCGCCAAATCGCTCGACCTCGATACCCCGCCGACCACCGCCCACGCCACGACGCCGCGCTTCATCGACCACGCCGCCGAACTGATCAAGGTGCTGAAACCCTGGTCGCCGGCCCAGGTGGGCGAGCTGATGAGCATCTCCGACCAGCTGGCCGTGCTCAACGTGACCCGCTACGCCGATTGGCACCCGGACCACGGCAGCGCGCGCCAGGCCATCATGTCCTTCGACGGCGACGTGTACACCGGCATCGACGTGCGCACGCTGCAGCCTGCGGCCCTCGATTACGCCCAGGACCGGGTGCGCATCCTGTCCGGCCTGTACGGCCTGCTGCGCCCGCTGGACCGCATGCATCCCTACCGCCTGGAGATGGGCACGCGCCTGCAGAACCCGCGTGGCAAGGACCTGTACACGTTCTGGGGCGAGCTGGTCACGCAGGCGCTGAACGAGGACGTGGCGCAGGCCGGCGCCGACGCGCTGGTCAACCTGGCGTCGGAAGAGTATTTCAAGTCGGTCAAGCCCAAGCTGCTCGACGTGCCGGTGATCACCCCGGTGTTCGAAGACTGGAAGAACGGCAAGTACAAGATCATTTCCTTCTTCGCCAAGCGCGCGCGCGGCATGATGGCGCGCTACGCGGCCGAGAACGGGATCACCGACCCGGCGCAGCTCAAGGACTTCGGCGTCGACGGCTATGCCTTCGACGAGGCCGCATCGAAGGAGCGCACCTGGGTGTTCCGCCGCCGCGTCGAAGGTTGACCCTGGCCCGGCGGCGCCGCTGGACCGCGTAAATGTCGGCGTCCGGCGTCCGGCGTCTGGTAGCCGGGCAGCACCTGCACCAGCGGCCACGATCGGCGCCGTCAAGCAGGTGTCGGCCTGAGCCGGGGCTTGACCATGCCGCTCTGTGACACGGAGGGTTGGCCAGGAAACCGTCGCCCCTGCGCAGGCAGGGGCCCAAGTTGGCGGCATAGCGTAAAACTTGGGCCCCTGCCTGCGAAGGGGCGACGGATCAACGGCCGCGGGCACGTAAGAGGGCACTAAGCAGGCACGTAAGCGGGCACTGAGCAGGCACGTAAGCGGACAAGTAAGCGAGCGAATAAACGGGCCCATAAGCGGCCGCGACAGCCCGGGCCGCACCACCAAAAAAAATGCCTGCAAACGCAGGCATTTTTCACATCAAACCTTCTTACTGCACCACATCCTTCGGCGAAGGCTTCGGACCGCTCTTGGCCCAGAACTTCCACCACGCGGCGTCGCCCCTGGCGTTCGGGTTCAGGAAGCGGCTGTCCGGGTAGTTCTTCTGGAAGATGCGCTGGGTGTCGTCGCGCAGGTCGAACATGCCGAGCTTGTCGTAGCTGCGGATCATGATGAACAGCGCTTCCTCGCGCGCGGTGGACTCGCTGAACTGGGTCACGGCGGTCTGCGCGCGGTTCAGCGCGGCCAGGTAGGCGCCGCGGCGGTAGTAATAGTTGGCGACGTGGACTTCGTAGGAAGCCATCGCGTTGATCAGGTAGTTCATGCGGGCGATCGAATCGGCCGCGTATTTGCTGTTCGGGAACTTGTCGACCAGTTCCTTGAAGGCGGCGAAGGCTTCGCGGGTCGCCTTCGGGTCGCGTTCGGTCGGGTCCTGGGCGTAGACGAAGCTCAGGATGCCGAGCTGGTCGTTGAAGTTGATCAGGCCGCGCAGGTAGTACATGTAATCCACGTTCGGGTGGTTCGGGTGCAGCTTGATGAAGCGTTCCACCGCCGCCATGGCCTCGGCCGCATCGCCCGCCTTGTAGTGGGCGTAGGCGATTTCCATCTGCGCCTGGGCGGCGTAGGTGCCGAACGGATAGTTGGATTCCAGGCGTTCATACAGCTTGATCGCGGCTTCGTAATGACCGCCGGCCATTTCATCCTTCGCGTCAGCGTATAATTTCGAGGCTGACACGTTCTTGCTCTCGTCATTTCGTTCCGGTAACAAACCGCAAGCGGACAAACTTAGCAGGGCGCCAGTCACAATCAATACAGACAATTTTTTTTGCATAAGCTTTTTGCAAGAAAGTTTTACTTACCGGACCTTGGGATATGAAAATGCCAGGTTCCGAGAATCAACGAACAGCTGATTATAGCTGATGGGACTGACGTGATATTAAATGCTGCGCCGAATTCGGCGGAAATGCCTTTCGACCCCGATTTGGACGATGAACTGGATGCGGAATTCCCCGACGTGCCGAGCGCTGCCGGCGGGTTCGATGCCGGACCGATCACCCTGCAACTGAGCGAAGAACACTGCGGCCAGCGCCTCGACAAGGTGGTCGCCGGCCTGGTGCCGCAATTCTCGCGCAGCCGCCTGCAGCATTGGTTCGACGAAGGCCACATCCTGGTCGACGGCAAGCCGGCCAAGGGCAAGGGCACGGCCTACGGCGACGAGACCGTGGTGGTGGAGCCGCAGCCGGCGCCCGAAGACACCGCCTACAACGCCGAGCCGATGGACCTGAACATCGTGTACGAGGACGATGCGATCATGGTCATCAACAAGCCGGCCGGGCTGGTCGTGCACCCGGGCTCGGGCAACTGGTCGGGCACGCTGCTCAACGGCCTGCTGCATCACTGCCCGCAGCTGGTGTCGGTGCCGCGCGCCGGCATCGTGCACCGCCTGGACAAGGACACCAGCGGCCTGATGGTGGTCGGCAAGACCCTGGAAGCCCAGACCGACCTGGTGCGCCAGCTGGCCGCGCGCACCGTCAAGCGCGAATACTTCGCCCTGGTGTGGGGCACGCCGCGCGCCTACGGCACCATCGATTCGCCGATCAGCCGCCATCCGAAGGACCGGATCAAGATGGCGGTGTCGAACGCGCCGCTGGCCAAGCCGGCCATCACGCATTACGAACTGCTGGAAAGCGGCGAACTGGACCGCCGTCCGGTGAGCCTGGTGCAGTGCCGCCTGGAGACCGGGCGTACCCACCAGATCCGCGTGCACATGCAGCACCTGGGCTATGCGCTGGTCGGCGACACGGTGTACGGCAAGCCGCACCTGATGCCGTTCTTCCACCGCCAGGCACTGCAGGCGCGTCGCCTGGGCCTGAGCCATCCGGCCACCGGCGAGCACATGGAATGGGTCGTGCCGCTGGCCGAGGACTTCGCCGAGCTGCTGGAGCGCGCCGGCATCGAAGAACCGGAAGCGGTCTGATGGCGTTGACCGGGGCGAGCGTCATCCGGCCGCACTGGCCGGACCTGCCGGCCGGGGTCGGCGCGCTGGCGACCACCCGCAAGGGCGGCGTCAGCAGCGGTCCCTACGATGACGGCGAAGGCGGCGGCGGGCTGAACCTCGGCCGCCACGTGGCCGACGACGCGGACGCGGTGACGGAAAACCGCGCCCGCCTGCAGGCCCTGCTGCCGGGCCATCCGGCATGGATAGCGCAGGTGCACGGCGCCGCCGTGGTCGACGCCAGCCTGGTGCGGCCGGGCGCGCCGGTACAGACCGGCGACGCCAGCATCGCCGCTGCACCCGGCATCGTGTGCGCCATCCTCACCGCCGATTGCCTGCCGGTGCTGTTCGCCGACCTGGACGGCAAGGTGGTGGGCGCCGCCCACGCCGGCTGGCGCGGGCTGGCCGGCGGCGTGCTGGGACAGACCGTCCGCGCCATGCGCGCGGCCGGGGCAGGGGAGATCACGGCCTGGCTCGGACCGGCAATCGGCCCGGACGCCTTCGAGGTCGGCGCCGACGTGCTGCACGCCTTCGAAGCGGCGCTGCCGGGCGAGGCCGGCGCCGCCTTCCGTCCGTATCCCGGGCGCGAAGGCAAATACCTGGCCGACATCTACGCCCTGGCGCGGCGCATGCTGGCGCGCGCCGGCGTCACCCGCGTGCACGGCGGCGACCGCTGCACCTTCAGCGAGGCGGCGCAGTTCTACTCCTACCGGCGCGATGCCGTCACCGGCCGCCAGGCCAGCCTGATCTGGCGCGAATGACCCGGACCGCGCGGCGACGGCAGCCCTCAGCCTTCGGGCGGGCGCGCATCGTCGCCGGCGCCGGCCGACGGCGGTTTCGGACGCGGCCGCAGGCGCACTCCGCCGAGGTATAAAACGAGCGATAATGGCAATACGCCATAACCGAAAAACGTCAGTATGCCTCCAACCACGCTGGGCTCGGTCGCCGCCATCAAGGTCACAACATAGATCCATCCGATGGCCACGATCCACATGCAACTCTCCCGCGTCGGTCAATAACACCGATTCTAAACAATGGACACCGCTATGAATACGCCCAATGCTGCTTCCTGGATGTCACAGTTTTCCGATCCCAACGCCTGGCAGGCCTGGATGAAAATGCCCGAAGGCGGGCTGCCCGGCGCTGGCTGGCCGGCCGCGGCCGCCGGCGTCGGCGATGCGGCAGGGAATCCGGCACAGATGATGAGCCGCCTGCTGGGCGATTTCGGCGCCGGCCTGGCGCCGGCCAGGCTGGAAGCGTTGCGCGACGACTACCTGCAGAAGGTATCGCGCCTGTGGCAGGACGTCATGAGCGGCAAGACGCCCGAATTCAAGGACAAGCGCTTCGCGGCGCCCGAGTGGAGCGCGAACCCGATGACGGCGTTCAGCGTGGCGTCCTACCTGCTGAACGCCGAATTCATGATGGCGCTGGCCGAGGCGGTCGAGGTCAAGCCGCGCGACAAGCAGAAGATCCGTTTTGCGGTGCAGCAGGTGGTCGATGCGCTGTCGCCGGCCAACTTCCTGGCGACCAATCCGGAAGCCCAGCAAAAGATCATCGAGACCAACGGCGAGAGCCTGAGCAAGGGTTTGCAGAACATGCTCGCCGACATGCAGAAGGGCCGCATCTCGCAGTCCGACGAATCGGCCTTCGAAGTCGGCCGCAACGTCGGCATCACGCCGGGCACGGTGGTGTTCGAGAACGAACTGTTCCAGCTGATCCAGTACACCCCGGCCACGCCCACCGTGCACGCGGTGCCGCTGCTGATGGTCCCGCCCTGCATCAACAAGTTCTACATTCTCGACCTGCAGCCCGAGAACTCCCTGGTGCGTTATCTTGTCGAACAAGGCAATACCGTGTTCATGATGTCGTGGCGGAATCCGGACCAGACCATGGGCAATCTCACCTGGGACGACTACATCGAGAAGGGCGCGATCGAAGCGCTGGGCGTGGCGCGCGCCATTTCCGGCCAGGACAAGGTGAACGTGTTCGGCTTCTGCGTCGGCGGCACCATCGCCGCCACCGCGCTGGCGGTCGAGGCCGCGCGTGGACGCCATCCGGCGGCCAGCCTGAGCCTGTTCACGGCGATGCTCGACTTTGCCGATACCGGCGTGCTCGACGTCTTCGTCGACGAGACCCAGGTGGCGCTGCGCGAGCAGACCCTGGCGCGCGGCGGCCTGATGCCGGGGCGCGACCTGGCGACCACGTTCTCGTCGCTGCGTCCGAACGACCTGGTATGGAACTACGTGCAGCAGAACTACCTGAAGGGCAAGACCCCACCCGCCTTCGACCTGCTGTACTGGAATGCCGACAGCACCAACCTGCCGGGCCCGATGTATTGCTGGTACCTGCGCAACACTTATCTGGAAAACAAGCTGAAGGTGCCGGGTGCGCTGAAGGTGGCCGGGGTGCCGGTCGACCTGCGCCTGATCGATTGTCCGGTGTTCGCCTACGGATCGCGCGAAGACCACATCGTGCCCTGGGATGCCGCGTTCGCGTCGATGACGCTGCTGAACCCGAAGAAGCCGAAGGCCAACCGCTTCGTGCTGGGCGCTTCCGGCCACATCGCGGGCGTGATCAACCCGGCGTCCAAGAACAAGCGCAGCCACTGGGTGTTCGACGGCAACGGCAAGGCCGCGCGGCCGAAGACGGCGGCCGACTGGCTGGCGGGGGCGACCGAAAAGAAGGGCAGCTGGTGGCCCGAATGGGCCGCGTTCCTGGCCGAGCAGGGCGGCGGGGAAGTCGCGCCGCCGGCCGCGCCGGGCAACGACAGCTACCAGGCGATCGAGCCGGCGCCAGGCCGTTACGTCAAGGCCCGCGCCGATTGATGGCGCAGTGAGGTGATGAGCCGGGCAACTTGCTCCGGTAATAATTAGTTGCTCGGCGAATAATTGCTGCACCTGCGTTCGCAACGTGGTATTTTTAGAGTGTATCCTTTTGGAATCGGAGACACCGCGGGAGATCCCCCGCGGCTGCCGCATAAGAAAGCGCAAGGCGAAATCATGACGCAACGAATGGCGCACAACATGGAACATGAAATGAGCAGTGGAAAAAAAAGCAGCGAACGCCTGATCAAGAAGTACCCGAACCGCCGGTTGTATGACACCCAGACCAGTTCCTACATCACGCTGTCCGATGTGAAGCAGCTGGTCCTCGATGCCGACGAGTTCACGGTGGTCGATGCGAAGACCAGCGAGGACCTGACCCGCAGCATCCTGCTGCAGATCATCCTCGAAGAGGAGGCACACGGTGTGCCGATGTTCTCGAGCAGCGTCCTGTCCCAGATCATCCGGTATTACGGTCACGCGATGCAGGGCATGATGGGCTCGTACCTGGAAAAGAACGTCCAGGCATTCACCGACATCCAGAACAAGTTCGTCAACTCGGCCGCCGGCACCCTCGAGGGCAAGCCGCTGAATACCGAGATGTGGACCCAGTTCATGAACATCCAGGGCCCGATGATGCAGGGCATGATGAACAACTACATCGACCAGAGCAAGAACCTGTTCCTCCAGATGCAGGAGCAGATGCAGAGCCAGAGCAAGGCGATGTTCGGGGTGTTTCCGTTCGTGACGCCGCAGCCGCCCGAGAAGAAGTAAGCAACCCGTCGTTCCCGCGCAGGCGGGAACCCATGCCGGGCTTCCGGAGGCGGCAACGTTGCTGTATTGATGACGCTCCCGGAGCCTCAGCATGGACCCCCGCTTGCGCGGGGGCGACGATTTGATGCAGCGTGGCGATCCCGACTGTCACCGAAGCGCCGCATTTCCACCCCCTCAGTTCTCCTCATCGCCCCACTTGCTGTAAAATCGCGGATTGCCCAGAATATTTCTTCGCACTCCCACATGCCCGAACTCCGCCGCAATCCGCTTCCCGTTTCCACCGACGCCGACACCGGCGCCGGCACCGCCGTGCTCGAGGCCCCCAGCCCGGTCGCGATCCCGCCGGCTGCCGTCGCGCCGGGCGCACCCGCGCCTAAGGTCGGCTTCGTGTCGCTCGGCTGCCCGAAGGCGCTGGTCGACTCCGAGCAGATCCTGACCCAGCTGCGCGCCGAAGGTTACGTGACCGCCAACTCGTATGCCGGTGCCGACCTGGTCATCGTCAACACCTGCGGCTTCATCGATGCCGCGGTGCAGGAATCGCTCGATGCGATCGGCGAAGCGCTGGCCGAGAACGGCAAGGTCATCGTCACCGGCTGCCTCGGCGCCAAGAAGGACGCGGCCGGCGACGACATCATCACCAAGGTGCACCCGAAGGTGCTGGCCGTGACCGGCCCGCACGCGGTGACCGAAGTGATGGCATCGGTGCACCAGCACCTGCCCAAGCCGCACGATCCCTTCGTCGACCTGGTGCCGGACCACGGCGTCAAGCTGACCCCGAAGCACTACGCCTACCTGAAGATTTCCGAAGGCTGCAACCACCGCTGCAGCTTCTGCATCATCCCGTCGATGCGCGGCGACCTGGTGTCGCGCCCGATCCACGAGGTGCTGCAGGAAGCCGAAAACCTGTTCAAGTCGGGCGTCAAGGAACTGCTGGTGATTTCGCAGGACACCAGCGCCTACGGCGTCGACGTCAAGTTCCGCACCGGTTTCTGGCAAGGCCGCCCGGTCAAGACCCACATGACCCAGCTGGCCGAAGAACTCGGCAAGATGGCGAAGCAGTACGGCGCCTGGGTGCGCATGCACTACGTGTACCCGTATCCGCACGTCGACCAGGTGATCCCGATGATGGGCGAGCATGTCCTGCCTTACCTCGACATCCCGCTGCAGCACGCCCACCCGGACGTCCTGAAGCGCATGAAGCGTCCGGCCAGCGGCGAAAAGAACCTGGACCGCATTCTGCAATGGCGCAAGATGAACCCGGATCTCGTGATCCGCTCGACCTTCATCGCCGGCTTCCCGGGCGAGACCGAAGAAGAATTCGAATACCTGCTGGACTTCCTGCGCGAGGCGCAGATCGACCGCCTCGGCTGCTTCGCCTACTCGCCGGTCGAGGGTGCCACCGCCAACGAGATCGCCAACCCGGTGCCGGAAGCCGTGCGCGAAGAGCGCCGCGCCCGCGTGATGCTGCTGCAGGAAGAGATTTCGCTGAAGCGCATGCAGGCCAAGGTCGGCAGGACGATCCGCGTGCTGGTCGATGAAGTCGGCCCGCGCGAAGCGATCGGCCGCTCGGCCGCGGACGCGCCGGAAATCGACGGCGTGGTCCACATCAAGCGCGCGCTGGCGCCGGGCAAGGCCAGGCCGGTGGTGGGCGAGTTCATCGACGTGGTGGTGACCAAGGCGGATGCGCACGATTTGTGGGCGACCGTAGCTTAATCGAAAAAGTTTCGTATTAGTTGGTACGTCGTTCCTGCGAAGGCAGGAACCCAGGTTGCGCGAAATGCCAGTAGCATGAGCTATCGGCCTGCGGCGTACTTGGGTTCCTGCCTTCGCAGGAACGACGTTTTTGCGTTAACGGTGAATTGAACACGTGGAGTACCTGAAGTGACCAAAAAATCCATCCAGACCCAACTCAACCACAGCAACTACCGCGCCCCCGAGGGTTTCGCCGCCTACCCGACCGCGATCCATCACGCGTCCACGGTCCTGTTCGAGGACGTCGCCAGCATGCGCTCGGGCGACTGGAAGAACAAGAACGCCTACACCTACGGCCTGCACGGCACCCCGACCACCTTCACGCTGGAAGCGCGCCTGGCCGCGATCGAAGGCGGCACCCACTGCCTGCTGGCGCCGTCCGGCCTGGCGGCGATCTCGATGGTCGACCTGGCGCTGCTGAAGTCGGGCGACGACGTGCTGCTGCCGGAAAACGTCTACAACCCGAACCGCGAACTGGGGCGCTGGCTGTCGAGCGACTTCGGCATCACGGCACGCTTCTACGACCCGATGATCGGGGCCGGCATTCTAGATCTGATCCAGCCGAACACGAAGCTGATCTGGACCGAGGCGCCGGGGTCGGTGTCGATGGAAGTGCCGGACCTGCCGGCGATCTGCGCCGCGGCCCATGCGCGCGGCGTGCTGGTCGCGCTCGACAACACCTGGGCCGCCGGCCTGGCGCTGCGCGGCTTCGACGTCGGTGCCGATATTGTCATGCAGGCGCTGACCAAGTACCAGTCGGGCGGTTCGGACGTGCTGATGGGCGCCGTGATCACGCGCGACCAGGCGCTGAACGACCGCATCGCGCAAAGCCACATGCGCCTCGGCATGGGCGTCGGCGCCGACGATGCCTACCTGGTGCTGCGCGGCCTGGAAACCATGAAGCTGCGCTTCGACGCCCACGATGCGTCGGCGCGCAAGGTCGCCGCCTGGCTGAAGAACCGTCCGGAAATCACCAGGGTGCTGCACCCGGCCTTCGAGGAGTGCCCGGGCCACGCGACTTGGCGCCGCGACTTCAGCGGTGCCGGCGGTCTGTTCTCGGTGCTGTTCGACGCGAAGTACAGCGAAGCCCAGACCGACCGCTTCGTCGATGCCCTGCAGCTGTTCGGCATCGGCTACAGCTGGGGCGGTACGCACAGCCTGGCGGTGCCGTACCGCATCCAGGCGATGCGCCGCAACTGGCCGGACGCGGGCATCCTGGTACGCTTCAACATCGGCCTGGAAGGCACCGACGACCTGATCGCCGATCTCGAGCAGGCCTTCGGCACGCTCTGAAGCTCAGACCGGCATCGCCCGGTTGTTGTTCAGGTCGAGGAAGCCGCGGATGATGCGGTACGCCATCCAGATCCAGGCGATGCCCCAGATCGCCCACGCGATCGGCAGGCCGATCAGGATCAGGCCGAGCGTGAAGAAGATCACGGTGGCGATCGCGAACCAGATCGCGTACCACCAGAACGAGCGGATCATCCAGGTGTGGTGGCTGTACACCATGGTCCCGGCGGTGTCCGGGCGCTTGATGTAATTCACGATGAGCACCAGGATCGACAGCATGCCGGCCGAAAAGATGAAGGTGAGGGCGTGCGCGACATAGAGGATGCGTGCGAACTGCTTCGCATCCTCGATGCCGCGCTCGTAGACGAGTTCCTGGGACATGGCGTTCTCCGCGTGACTATTGAAATTGTCTAAAAGATAACCGATCCGCGATTCAGGCGGCGCGCGCACGCGACTGGACCCAGCCCACGATGCTGCCGGCATCCATGGCGCCGGCCTGGCGCGCCACCTCGCGCCCGCCCTGGAACAGCGCCAGCGTCGGGATGCTGCGGATGCCGAACCGCGCCGCCAGATCCTGCGAGGCCTCGGTGTCGACCTTCAGCAAGCGCACGCGCGGCTCCAGCCGCCCCGCCGCCTGGGCGTAGGCCGGGGCCATCATCTTGCACGGCCCGCACCAGGCGGCCCAGAAATCGACCAGTACCGGAATGTCGTTGCGCGCAATATGCTTGTCGAAACGGGCGCTGTTCACGTCCAGCGGCTGCGCGACGAACAGCGCCTTGGTGCACTTGCCGCAGACCGGCTGGTCGGCCAGGCGTTCCCCGGCGACGCGGTTGACGGCGTCGCAATGCGGACAAACGATGTGAAGCGGATCGGCCATGCTGAAATCTCCTATCGGTGATGCACTGATTGTAAGCCCATGGCGGCGGCGTGCGACGCCGCCGACACCTTTCGTCATAGAATCGGCTTCCGGGCGTTCGCCCTTGTAATTGGGTCCAGATGAGCATTTTGCAATCCCCTGGCCCCGGCGCGCGCCTGATCGGTTGCGCCGGCTGGAGCCTTCACAAAGACGCGGCGGCCGCCTTTCCCGAAGAAGGCAGCCACCTCGAACGCTATGCGCAGGTATTTCCTGCCGTCGAAATCAATTCCTCGTTCTACCGTCCGCACAAGCCCGAGACCTATGCGCGCTGGGCCGCCAGCGTCCCCGAGGCGTTCCGCTTCTCGGTCAAGCTGCCGCGCGCGATCACCCACGAAGCACGCCTGCGCGACGCCGACGCGCTGCTCGACCGCTTTGCCGCCGAAACCGGCGCGCTGGGCCACAAGCTCGGCTGCGTGCTGGTGCAGCTGCCGCCGCGCGGCGTGTACGACGAGGAGGCGGCGCGCGACTTCATGCCGCGCCTGCGCCAGCGCTTCGCCGGCATGCTGGCGCTGGAAGCGCGCCACCCGACCTGGTTCGGCGAGGCCGCCACCGCGCTGCTGGGCGAATACGGCATCACCCGCGTGATCGCCGACCCGCCCGCCGGCCAGCCCGGCCCGCACGTCCCGACCACCTCCGCCACCTACATCCGCCTGCACGGCACGCCGAAGATCTACTACTCCAGCTATCCGCCCGAATTCCTGGCCGAGGTCGAGCGCCGCATCGAGGCATACCGCGCGCACGGCGGCGACGTCTGGTGCATCTTCGATAACACGGCGGCCTTTGCCGCCGTGCCGAACGCGCTCGAGGTGCTGCGCGGCGTCGCGCGCACCGACCCGGCGGCCGCCTAGCCCGCGCATGCCATGGTCAGCGCCACCTTCCGCTTCTACGGCGCGCTGAACGACTTCCTGGCGCGCGAGCGCCGCGGCGCCGCATTCGGCACGCCGTGCGCGCGCGACGCCACCACCAAGCACATGATCGAGGCGCTGGGCGTGCCGCACACCGAGGTCGAGCTGCTGCTGGTGAACGGCGTGTCGGGCGGATTCGATCACATCCTGGAAGAGGGCGACCGCGTCGCCGTCTACCCGCGTTTTACTGCCATCGACGTGGCGCCGCTGGTGCGCCTGCGCCAGCGGCCGCCGGGACGCATGCGTTTCGTCGCCGACGCCCATCTCGGCGGCCTCGCGCGCCTGTTGAGAATGGCGGGGTTCGACACCATCTACGCCAATACCATGCATGATGACGAGATCGAGGAACGGGCGATGGAGGAAGGCCGGATCGTGCTGACGCGCGACCGCGAGCTGCTCAAGCGTCGCGGCGTCGAGTACGGCTGCTACGTGCGCTCGCTGCACCCGCAGGAACAGTTGAACGAGGTGTTGGAACGCTACGCCCTGGCCGAGCGCGCCCGGCCTTTTACCCTGTGCCTGCATTGCAACACGCCGCTGCACCCGGTGCCGAAGGCCGCCGTGCTGGCGCGCCTGCCGCCGGCGGTGCGCGCGTCGCAGGAGGACTTCACCACCTGCGACTGCTGCGGCCGCGTGTTCTGGAAAGGCACGCACTGGCAGCGCATGGCCGGCATGCTGGACGCGGCCATCGAATCGCAACAAGCCCTTGTACCGGAGGACGACAGCTGATGTACACTCGAATTCCGGCCGGCGTTCGCGCCCTTGTGTTCCCGTCGTTGACAGCGTGATGCCATGTTGCAACAAGTATCCATACCGATCCGAACCGAATGTCCGCCTGGCGCCTGCGTGTGCGAGCGCGAGATCCTGCTCGCCGACCCCGGGGCCGACCTGCGGCCGCTGCGCCTGACGCGGATGGAAGAGGAGCGCCTGCTCGAGCGCATCGACCGCGTCGCCAGCTACGAGGACCTCAAGACCCTGCAGGCGCGCATCCGCGCCAACCTCGGCGTCGAACTCAGGATCGTGCCCGGCCCGAACGAGGTGCGCACGCTGCGCGGCATCCTGATCGTGCTCGAAGACCGCCCCGGCCTGTGCAAGAAGGTGCGCCAATCGGTGCCGGCCGCGGTGCGCAAGGTGCTCGACCGCCATCCCGAGATCACCTACGCCATCCTGGACGCCCACGACCTGTTCGGCTTCGACAGCCAGTAAGTGCGCAGGCTGGTAATCGCCGGCATTGGGCCTAGAATACAGTCAGGACAAAATCACGAGGTGCTGCCATGGCGATCCACGATCATCATCAGGGCGCGCTGATGCGCCGGCTGCTCGCGCTGGCGGGCGCCGCCGCGCTGTCGGGCTGCGCGGTGTACGCGCCGCCGTATGCGGCCTACGACCCGGCGCCGGTGGTGGCGCCATACTACGCCTATCCCTACGGCTACAGCTATGGTTATGGCTACGGTTACGGCCGGCCGGCCTACGTCGGTCCGCCGGTCTCGCTCAACTTCGGCTACTACGAGCACCGCTATCGCGGCGGGCATGGCGGCTACGGCGGTCCCGGCTGGCGCGGCGGCCACGGCGGCGGGCGCGGCTGGGGCGGACACGGCGGCTGGCGCGGCGGCGGACGCGGCCACCGCTGAGGCACCGCGGCGCTCAGCCGCAGCGCCGCGCCATCGCCGCCTTGATGCGCTCGCGTTCGTCGTTGGTGAACGCCTGCCGGCGGCCGTGCCGGCGTCCGCCGATGCCGCCGGCGCCGCGCCAGCCGCCGAACAGCAGCCAGCTGAGCGCCATCAGGCCGACCGCCTGCCAGAAACCGATGACGGGCAGGCCGAACAGTTCCGGCATCAGCCGGTTCCACAATTGCCAGATGGCCGCGCCGAAGCCGGCAATGGCGATGAGTGCCCAGATCAGGACGAGTACGAGGGTTTTGCTCCAGCGCTGGTTCATGGCGTTTCCTTTGGGGTCGAGGTGGATGGGAAGAGGGTGTCGTCACGGACTGCCTGCAGGCGCAGGCGCAAGGCTTGCACGGCGTAGCGCTTGCGCGACAGCAGGGTGTTGACGCTGTCGCCGCTGGCGTCGGCCATGGCCTTGAATGGGATGCCGTCGATCTCGTGGGCGATGAAGACGGCGCGCTGTTCCGGCGGCAGTGCCTGCAGCGCTTCTTCGAGCGCATCGACCAGGCGCTTGCGCGCATAGGCCTGTTCCGGCCCCGCGTCCGGATCGGGCAGCAGGTCGGCAAGCGAGCCGGCATCCTCTGCGTCCGGGGCGCCCGGGAACGGCCCGGTGGCGTGCTGCGCGTGGCGCCGGTGGCGGTCGGTCACGCGGTTGCGGATCACCGCGAACAGCCAGGCGCCGACGTTGCGCACCGGCTCGAGCAGGCGCGCGGCCAGCACCAGTTCATAAAAGGCATCCTGCAGGATGTCCTCGACGTCCTGGGGATCGGGCACCTGGCGCCGCAGCCATGCTTTCAGGCGCGGCCGTTCGCGCCGGACGGCATCGCGGATGGCATCGCTCAGGGCATCGTTGCTGGCGCCGTCGTCGGCCATGCTCCCGTCTCCATCGATGTGTTCATGCGTCTTCATGCCTGTATAGACGCACGGCGCGGCCGAATATTGTAATCAGGCGCGCAGCGTATCGACGCCGATAACCGTGAATCCGTCGCCCCTGCGCAGGCAGGGGCCCAAGTTCGTGGCGAATCGCAAAACTTGTGCCCCTGCCTTTGCAGGGGCGACGTAGCGGCTCTGTCGGACCGCCTTCAGCCCGCCTCCGGCGCCAGCAGCGCCGACACGTACAGCAGCAGCCGGTCCTCGCTGCGCGCCAGATCCAGCCCGGTCAGTGCTTCGACGCGGCGCAGCCGGTAGTCGAGGGTATTGCGGTGGATGTGCAGCGCCGCCGCGGTGGCCGCCGAGCTTTCGTCGCAGGCGAACCAGCACTGCAGGGTGCGCAGCAGGCCGGCGCCGCTGCGGTCGCGCGCCAGCTGGGCGAGGGGACGGCGCAGTTCCGCCGCCTGCCAGCCGGCGTCCAGGCCGGACAGCAGCACCGGCAGCGCCAGGCCGTAGTAGCTGAACTGGCGCCGGTCCGGGTGGCGCCGGCGGCCGATGCGCGCCGCCGCCTGCGCGCTCTGGTAGGACACGGCCGCCGCCCCGATGCCGGTCGAGGCCAGGCCCATGGTCAGCGAGGCCGAGCCGGGCGCCAGTTCCTGCACCGCAGCGGCCAGCACGCCCTGGCGCCGTGCCAGCGTCTTCGTCAGCTCGCCCTCGCGCGCCTCGGCGTCGAAGGCGTCCAGGATCACCAGTTCGTGCGGACCGGCGGTGGCGCTCAGCAGCGCGGGCTGGCGCGCCAGCAGTGCCAGTTGCAGGTCCTGCAGCGCGGCCAGCGCTTCGTCGTCGGCCAGTCCGTCGGCGGCGCCCGGCAGTTCGAGCAGGAACACCACCTGGGTGCGCCGGAAATCGACGCCCAGGCGGCGGCCCCAGGCTTCCAGGTCGGGACGCGACCCGGCATCCGGCCGGATCAGGTTCAGCACAAAAGCCTCGCGGTAGCGGCTGTCGCGCTGCAGTTCGCCGGCCAGACTGGCCTGTTCCAGGATCATCTCGGCGGTCAGGCGCACCAGTTCGCCGAACTGGCGCACCGCGTCCGGCTCGCCGCTCAGGCCGACCGCGCCGCACAGCCGGCCGCCCACCACCAGCGGCAGGTTGATGCCGGGCTTGGCGCCGTGCATCAGGCGGCTCGACGCCGCATCCACCTCGACCGTGGTGCGCTTGGCCAGCGCCAGCAGGGCGCCATCGTGCAGTTCGCCGACGCGGGCCGGGTCGCCGCTGGCCAGGATCACCCCGTGCGCATCCATCACGTTGACGTTGAACGGAATGATGCGCATGGTGCGCACGACGATGTCCTGGGCGAGAGCTGTGCTGAGTTCGATCATGGCGCCACTCTAGACCATCGTTGCCCTTGTGCCAAGCGCCGAAGCTGCCGACGTTTCCGGCGCATGCCGCGCAGCCCGGTTGTGCCCGTGCACAAAGTCATGGCAAAAAATCACCGGTGCCGTCGTGCCGCGCGCCGACGCTTTGCGGCGCCGCTTTGGTCATAATGCAGACTGCCGCCATCACCAGTCGTGGACCATAAGGCGGACATCACGGAGACAAATATGAGCAAGAACATGAGCGCCGCGGGACCGGCCAGCAGCCACGCCGATCCCGGCATCCTCGAACGCGGCTACCGCAAGGCCACCTGGCGCCTGATCCCCTTCATTTTCATCTGTTACCTGTTCAACTACCTGGACCGGGTCAACGTCGGCTTTGCCAAGCTGGAGATGCTCGACGCGCTGAAACTCAGCGAAACCGTGTACGGCCTGGGCGCCGGCATCTTCTTCATCGGCTACGTCACCAGCGGCATCCCGAGCAACCTGATCCTCCACAGGCTCGGCGCGCGGCGCTGGATCGCCATCATGATGATCCTGTGGGGCGGCCTGTCGGCGGCGATGATGTTCGTCACCAGCCCGGTGTCCTTCTATGCGCTGCGCTTCCTCACCGGCGTGGCCGAAGCCGGCTTCTTCCCGGGCATGGTCTTCTATTTCACCAACTGGTTCCCGGCCCAGAAGCGCGGCCAGGTGATGGCGCTGTTCATGTCGGCGATCCCGGTGTCGGGCCTGATCGGCGGCCCGCTGTCCGGCTGGATGCTGAGCCACTTTCAGCACGGGCAGGGCGGCCTGGCCGGCTGGCAGTGGCTGTTCCTGCTGCAGGGCCTGCCGACCGTGCTGCTCGGCATCGGCGTGTTCTTCTACCTGTCGGATGGCCTGAAGCACGCCAAGTGGCTGAGCGCCGAGGAAAAGGCGGCAATGCAGGCCGCGCTCGACGCCGACGAGCAGGGCCGGCGCGGCAGCAGCCACGCGGTGCACTCCTTCGGCGCCGTCCTGCGCAACGGCCATGTGTGGATGCTCGGCCTGGTGTATTTCAGCATCCAGATGGGCGTGTACGCGATCAACTTCTGGTTGCCCTCGATCATCAAGGCGCTCGGCTTCCCCGATGCCACCACGGTCGGCTGGCTGAGCGCCTTGCCCTACCTGTTCGCCGGCATCTTCATGGTGATCGTGGGCCGCTCGGCCGACGCGCGCCGCGAACGCCGCTGGCACCTGTCGGTGCCGATGCTGATGGCGCTGGTGGGCCTGCTGCTGGCCGCGCACTTCTCCGGCAACGTGGTGATGGTGATGCTCGGCCTGACCCTGGCCACCATGGGCGCCCTGACCGGCCTGCCGATGTTCTGGCCGCTGCCGGCCGCCTTCCTCGGCAGCGCCGCGGCCGCCGGCGGCCTGGCCCTGATCAATTCGCTGGGCCAGATCGCCGGTTTCGTCAGCCCCTTCCTGGTCGGCTGGATCAAGGACGCCACCGGCAGCACCGACACCGCGCTGTACATCCTGTCGAGCGTGCTGCTGGTCGGCGCCGTGCTGGTGATGCTGGTGCCGGCACGTCTGGTCAACAGGTAACCGTGCGTCGAGGAGAACCCATGAAGATCGTGATCGCCCCCGACTCGTTCAAGGAAAGCCTGTCGGCACTGCAGGTGGCCGCGGCCATCGAAGCCGGCATGCGCGAAGTGTTCCCGGACGCCGACTACGTGAAAGTGCCGGTCGCCGACGGCGGCGAAGGCACGGTGCAGGCGCTGATCGACGCCACCGGCGGCTGGCGCGTCGAACAGCGCGTGACCGGTCCGCTCGGCGAGCCGGTCGCCGCTTTCTATGGGCGCACCGGCGACGGCGGCGCCGTCATCGAGATGGCCGCCGCCAGCGGCCTGGAACTGGTCCCGCCCGGCCAGCGCGACCCGCGCATCACCACCAGCCGCGGCACCGGCGAACTGATCCTGCACGCGCTCGACGCCGGCGCCCGCCGCTTCGTGCTGGGCGTGGGCGGCAGCGCCACCAACGACGGCGGCGCCGGCATGCTGCAGGCGCTCGGCGCCTGCCTGCTCGACGCCGACGGCCAGCCGATCGGTCCCGGCGGCGCGGAACTGGCACGCCTGGCACGCATCGCCGTCGACGGCCTCGACCCGCGTCTGCTGGAAAGCGAATTCCACATCGCGTGCGACGTCAGCAATCCATTGACCGGCCCGCGCGGCGCCTCCGCCATCTTCGGCCCGCAAAAGGGCGCGACCCCGGCGGTCGTCGAGCAACTGGACGCCAACCTGGCCCACTACGCCGACATCATCGCCCGCGATGCGGGAGAAAACCGCGGCCGCGACGAGCGCGACATGCCGGGCGCCGGCGCCGGCGGCGGCATCGCGCTGGCCATGGTCGTGTTCCTGCGCGGCCGCCTGCGGCCCGGCATCGAGATCGTCACCGAGGCCGTGAAGTTGGACGCGGCCGTGCGCGACGCCGACCTGGTGATCACCGGGGAAGGGCGCATCGACGGCCAGACCGTCAACGGCAAGACGCCGATGGGCGTGGCGCGCGTGGCGGCGCGTCACCACGTGCCGGTGATCGGCATCGGCGGCGGGCTGGCGGCGGACGCCGGCGCGGTGCATGCGCACGGCATCGACGCCGTGTTCGCGGCAGTCAGCCGGCCGTGCACGGTGGCCGACGCGCTGGCGGCGGCGGCGCCGAACCTGCGCGCGGCGGCGCGCAACATGGCGGCCGCGCTGAAGCTGGGCGCGCACCTGGGCGCCATCGCTCGTTGACGGCGCGGCGGGAAGCCTTGCTCCCTAGCCGATCGCCTTGCGCATCAGCGTGAAGGGCACCGCCACCCGGCCCCCGTCGAGCGACAGGCTCAGGTCGTGCACGGGTACGAAGCCATGCGCGGTGTACAGCGGGACGCCCGGCATGGTGGCGGTCAGTTCGAGTGCAGTGAAACCCGCGGCCAGTGCGTGCCCGCTGCAGTGCCGCATCAGCATCGAGCCCAGGCCCAGGCGTGCCATCTCCGGGTCGACGAAAAAGGCGCGGATCTTGGCCGCCTCGGTGGCGGGATCGAGCAGGCGGTCCGGTGCGGTCTTGTGCTGGTCGCCGCCGTAGGGCGTCGAGCGCTTGCTCCAGCCACCGCAGGCGACGATGCGCGCTTCGGTGCCCGCTTCGATGCCCGCTTCGTCTTCGATGGCGAAGTAGGTGCCGTCCCGAACCAGCTGGGTATCGACGCCGAACACCTCGCGCGTGACCGCCTGCGCCTGTTCGGGCGTGTAGAAGCCGGCGGACAAGCCGATACCGGATCGTTCGATCAGCGCTTGCAGCACGGGTATGTCCGCCTCGGTGGCGGGGCGTATCCTGAAATGCGTTTGCATCCGGGCATTCTACCGCCAGTCATTTGCCGCTTGCGATGCATACCGTCGCCGTCGCCACGCGCATGGCCTGACGGGCGCCATGCACGCCACGCATCGCCGCATTCATACCGGCTCAGCGGCAGCGCGCTGATCGTCATACGCCACCTGTGCCTGTTCCATGGCCGCACCATGTTGCCTGGCCCAGCCGACCAGGGCCACAAAAGGATCCTGCAAGGTCCGTCCCAGCGGCGTGATCGCATACTCGACCGCCACCGGTGACGATGCGATCACGCGACGGCTGACCAGGCCGTTGCGCTCGAGCCGGCGCAGTGCCTCCGTCAAGGCCTTGTGCGTGATCGGATCGAGCCTGCGCTTGATCGCGTTGAAGCGCGCGGGCTGGGTGCACAGCACGGTAAGGATCAATACCGACCATTTGTTTGCCACCTGTTCCAGGATGGGACGGGTGCTGTTGATCTCTGCCAGCAGGGTCGCGATATCGGTCGCCATCTGGTTTCCTTTCATATATCTGATATGGATCAGGTGCGTAATTGACACCAAATATACAAAATGTATCATCTGGCGTCCACCCTTTATTTGGAGCAGCCATGTTGAAACTTGAAGGAAAGATCGCCCTGGTGACCGGCGGCGGCAGCGGCATCGGTCTCGCGGTTGCACGCCGCTTCGCGCAGGAAGGCGCGCATGTCTTCATCACCGGCCGGCGCGAAGCGCAGCTGGCCGAGGCGCTGACGCTGATCGGCGGCGGGGCCGAGGCGATACCCGGCGACCTCACCAGCACCCGCGACCTCGCGCGCCTGTTCGAGACCATCCACGCCAGGGCCGGCCGCCTCGACATCCTCGTTAACTCCTCGGGCGTGGCCGAGCACGCGAGCCTGGAAGAAACCACCGAAGCGCATGTCGACCGTGCCTTCGGGCTGAACGTGCGCGCCATGGTGTTCACCGTGCAGCACGCGGTAAGGCACATGGGCAAGGGCGGCGCCATCGTGTTGATCGGCTCGATCGCGGGTAACATCGCCAACCCCGGCTACGCCACCTATTCCGCCAGCAAGGCTGCGGTACGCGCCTATGCCCGTACCTGGAACACCGAACTGGCACCGCGCGGGATCAGGGTCAACACGCTCAGTCCCGGGCCCACCGATACGCCGATGTTCGACCAGGTCAGCGACGACATCAGGCAGACGCTGAGCGCGCAGATACCGGCCAGGCGCCTGGGAAATCCCGACGAAGTGGCGGCTGCGGCCTTGTTCCTTGCCTCGGACGAAAGCACTTACGTCGGCGGCGCCGAACTGGTGGTCGATGGCGGCATGTCTGCCTGACAGGCATCCCTGATTGCCGGCGGCTGCCTTACGCGGCCTTGCGCTGGTCGCGGCGGCGTGTCGCGGTCCATGCCATGCCGCCTGCTGCCAGCAGTAACATGCTCATCGGTGCCGGCACGGCCGAGGTGTGGGGGGCAGCCTCATGATTCCCATGGACGGATACCGCCTCGACCGGATTGCCGATCAAAACAATATCTTGAGCAACATTGGGAGCAAAGAAGCGATAATTAGCCGACAGCGATTGAATAGCTCCCCCATGAAAAGTCTTTATAAAGCGCTCGTGCTAGCGGGCTTGTTCTCCATCGTAACGGCCATAGCTGCGTTGGTCCACGGCGCGCCATGGATGGACACGGCATGGCGGGACATGCTGCCAGGGTTGGGATCCTTCGGCTGCTTCGGTTTTCTGTTGGGCGGCATCCATGCATTCGATGCCAGGTCGGAACTCAGCATCAAGTCGAGTCCAACTGGGCGCATGTTGTTCGGACTCATTGCGTCCTTGCTGTTGTCCGTCTTGTGGCGCTGGCCAGGCCAAGGCGTCGCGCTGGCGGCACTGGTTGGCGTCCTGTTGGGGTACTTTGGCATGACGTGGGCGGAATACGTCAATTTCTAACGGGACGCCTGTCCGCAATCGGACGATGACGGCGGCACGCGCCACTTTTAGCGTTGGCAATGTGCGGTGCTGCCTTAAAGGTATTTTCGCCACAATGCATTCGAAAACTTGTCCGCTGGGTCGATCGCGCGCTTGAGCACACGCAGCCGCGCCGCCTCGGGATAGGCCTTGTCGAATTGCGCGCGGGTGGCGTGCAATTGATACGGCAAATAATATCGTCCTTCGAACCTGAGCGCGGTTTCGATCATCTCCCGGGTCCAGTCGCCGACCCGTTCCAGGGCATGCAGGGAAGTGCGCTGCTTGTAATAGACCACGAACGAAAACACTTCTTCCTTCGCCCACGGCATCAAGGCGACCCGGTCCGCATCGGCGTGGCGAACCGATACGTTCAGCACTTCCGCATCGTGGCGTTGGATGACCTTCGCCATTTCCCGCACGTAGCGGGCGAAGTGCCGCACCGGGATGAAATACTCCTGCAATGCGTAGGTCGACAATGCCCTGCTGCGCGGCTCCAGTTCGGCCACGTCGAGGCTCGCTTCGTGATTGCGCCAGGTGACGGCCGGCCGGGCACGCAGCAGCGGATGCACCACCTCCCGGTAGAAATCCAGGCCGCCCGGCAGCTCGGTCACGGCAAACATCACGCTTTGGTGCCACGCCGAGGCCTGGCCGCGCGGCGAGAGGCGGGCCGCTTCCGTGAGCGGCTTGGCCGTCCTGTGCCAGGACACCGCGACCGGTGCATCGAAGTGCGGCGGCAGCAGGTCGGCGTTATGCATGACGCAGGCGGGATCGGCGCGGACCGAACGGGTGAAGTAAGCGGGATAGGCGTCGAGCGGGACTGCCTGCACCAGGCGTTCGATACGGCAGTTGGCGGCCAGATCCAGCTCGACTTCGGTGATCACGCCGACGGCGCCGTAGCCGCCGATGGCGGCGCGGAACAGGTCCGGATATGCGCTGCGGCTCGCCTCGACGATCGACCCGTCGGCCAGTACGAGCTGCAGCGCCCGCACCGAGTTCCCCACCGGACCGTTGCCGACGTAGCGCCCGTGGGCATTGACGGAGACCGAGCCGCCGACGGTGAAATTGGCATAGCTCTGCATCGTGTGGACCGCCAGGTCGAGCGGGTCCAGCACATCCTGCAGGTCCCGCCAGCGCATCCCGGCCTGCACCCTGGCGATCCGTTTGTGGCGGTCGATGCTGATCGGCCTGTTCATGCGGCGCATGTCGAGGTGCAGTCCCATGGCCACGGCCGTCTGGCCGCCCATGCTGTAGCGGCCGCCGCCGACGGCAATCCTGCCGGGCCATCGCTCGACTTCCCGCGCGACCTCCGCCGTCGAGACGGGCGAGGCGATGCGCGCCACCTCGACCGCATACAGCCCGGTGACGTTCCGCACCAGGAGCGCGGGCGCCGACACGGCAAGCGCCGGGCGCAGCGCGACCAGGCCTGCGCCGGCCAGCGCCTGGGAGAGGAAGGTACGGCGCGTGACGGTCATGGTGGGCTCCCGGTGTGGAAAGCACCGATGACAACACGCGGCCATGCTCGTTGAAAGCGGAATCGCCGGCAGCATCGGCGTTCGATACCGCAGGTAGCGTTTTGTCGCTGTCGCGGCGTGATGCCCGCTGCATTCATGGCGCCGTCCGCGCACATCCATTTTTCAGGACGCACCTTGAACAGCCTCGTCAGACGGCTGCCGCGCACTGCATCACTTTTTCGCGCCGCGGCTATTTGTCGCGTTCCATCCGCTGCAGCACCGCCGTCATCATCCCGGCGATATCCTTGCGCATGAGGTTCGTCCCGATCATTTGCGGCACATAAAATGCGGGCTCAATGGCCGCGCGGTACGTTACCCGGGTGCCGCCGCTGTCCAGCGCAACGAGCTCCCAGCTGCAGCGGTACACCGCCATGTCGCCCTAGATCAGGCTGACGTCGATCTTGTCCGGCGCCTGTTCGTGCACCAGCACCACCAGGCGGATGTCGCGGCTGAAAAAAAGAAAGTGGGCGGCGCCGACCTGCTCGACGATGACCTTGTCGCCGTCGCGCGCCAGCACGCGCGAGCTTTTCAGGTTCGGCACGACCTCGGCCAGGTGGTCGTAGTCGGTCAGGATGCGCCAGGCGACGGCCCGCGGTGCCGCCGCCATGCCGGTCGCGGCGATGCGGTAAGCCTTGGCGCCGTCGGTGCCATCGGTGTGGCGCACCGTCAGGTCCAGTGCGGGCGCAGCCGGCTGGGCGGGCAGGGCTGGAGCGCTTCCGGTCGCACAGGCGCACCCCAGCAGCAGCGTGGTCAGGATGCGGGTGACCATCCGTCGAGCGTGACCTGGATGGTTGTCGTGGGCCGGCGTCAATGCGCCTGCCCGCCGCCCAGATAAGCCGCCACCACCTTCGGATCGGTCTTCAGGCTCTCCGCCGCCCCATGCACGGCGATCCGTCCATTCTCCAGCACGTAGCCGTAGTCGGCCACGTTCAGCGCCGCCTGCGCGAACTGCTCCACCAGCAGCATGGTCACGCCCTCCTGTTTGAGCCGCGCGATGATGCGGAATACCTCGTCGACCAGGATCGGCGCCAGCCCCATCGACGGCTCGTCCAGCAGCACCACGTCCGGGTTCATCATCACCGCGCGTGCCATCGCCAGCATCTGCTGCTCGCCGCCGGACAGGGTGCCGGCCAGCTGCGTGCGCCGCTCCTTCAATCGCGGGAACAGGTCGAGCGCGCGCTCCAGGTCGCGCGCCACGTCGCCCCTGGGCCGCGCACGCGTAAAGCGCGGAAAGGCGCCAAGCAGCAGGTTGTCGGTGACGCTCATGGTGGCGAACACGCGCCGGCCCTCGGGCGAATGGGCCAGCCCGGCGCGCGCGATGCGGTGCGAGTCCATGCCGGTGATGTCCTGGCCGGACAGCAGCACGCTGCCGCCGCGCGGCTTGATCATGCCGGAGATGGCGCGCATGGTGGTGGTCTTGCCGGCGCCGTTGGAGCCGATCAGCGTGACCAGCCGGCCTTTCGGCACCTCGAGCGAGATGCCGTGCAGGACGTCGACCTTGCCGTAGGCGGCGTGCAGGTTCTGGATCGATAACATGGGGTCTCCTCAGGCGGCGGCGGTCGCGGGCGAGTCGCCGCTGCCGCCCAGGTAGGCTTCGATCACCTTCGGATCGGACTGCACGCGCGCCGGCGTGCCCTCGGCGATCTTCTGGCCGAAGTCGAGCACCGTCACGGTGTCCGAGATCGCCATCACCACGTCCATGTGGTGCTCGATCAGCACGATGGTAATGCCGTGCTCGCGGATCTTGCGGATGATCGCCATCAGTTCGCGGATGTCGGGCGCGGTCAGGCCGGCGGCCGGCTCGTCGAGCAGCAGCAGGCGCGGGTCGAGCGCCAGCGCGCGGCCGATCTCGAGCAGCCGCTGCTTGCCGTAGGGAAGATTACGCGCTTCTTCGTCGGCCAGCTCGGCCAGGCCGACGAAGGCCAGGATCGCCTGCGCGCGCCGGCGTGCCGCGGCTTCCTCGCGCCGGTAGCGCGGCGTGTGCAGCATGGCGTCGTACCAGCCGGCGCGGAAGCTGTGGTGCAGGCCGACCAGCACGTTTTCCAGCGCCGTCATTTCGCCGAACAGCTGCACGTTCTGGAAGGTGCGCGCGATGCCGCCGAGCGCGATCTGGGCCGGGGTGCGGCCGTCGATGCCGGCGCCGTCGAACTGCACGTGGCCGGCGGTCGGCTTGTAGATGCCGGTGAGGACGTTCATCATCGTGCTCTTGCCCGAGCCGTTGGGGCCGATCAGGCCGTGCACGCTGCCGCGCGCCACCGTCAGGTCGACCTGGTTGAGCGCCTTCAGGCCGCCGAACTGCATCAGGATGCGGTCCACGCGCAGCAGTTCGCCGCCGGACGCCGCCGCCCGCACGCCGGCAAACGGATCGGCATCGACTGCGTCGCCGTGCGCATGCGCATGGACGCGTTCGCGTCCGAGCAGGCCGCGGATGAAGCCGACGATGCCGTCCTGCAGGTAGTAGACGACGAACAGCGTCATCAGGCCGAAGATGGTCAGGCGCCAGTCGACCATGTTGTCGAGCCTGAAGGAGACCGCGGCCAGCGCCAGCGTGGCCAGCACCGGCACCGCCGCCTGGCGCAGCGTGGTGCGTTTGCGCGCCAGCAGGAAGGCGGCGCCGAGCACGGCCAGCACCGCGCAGGCCGCCGCGATCTGGCGGAACAGGGTAATGTCCGACAGGAGGCTGGGCAGCATCACCACGATCACCGCGCCGATCAGGGCGCCGCTGCGGGTCTTGCGGCCGCCCATGATCACCGCCAGCAGGAACAGGATCGTGAGTTCGAAGTTGTAGGTGTTGGGCGAGATGTACTGTTCCGAGTAGGCGTACAGGCTGCCCGCCAGTCCGGCAAAGCCGGCGCTGATGACGAAGGCGTACACCTTGTAGCGGTACACCGACACGCCCATGCAGTCGGAGGCGATCGGGCTGTCGCGCAGCGCTTCGAAGGCGCGTCCGATGTGGGAGCGCAGCAGCCGGTGCACCACCAGCAGCGACAGCAGCATCAGCGCCGCCACCGCATAGTAATACTGGACCTCGGTGAGCTCGGTGCCGAACACCGCCGGCTTGGACAGGGTGATCCCCATCGGGCCTTCGGTGAGGAAGCTCATCTCGTTGATCAGGATCTGGGCGATGGTGCCGAAGGCCAGCGTCACCATCGCCAGGTAGGGACCGGTCACGCGCAGCGCCGGCAGCGCCAGCACGGCGCCGAACAGGGCGGTGACCAGGATGCTGGCCGGGAGCGTGAGGAACCAGGCCGCGCCCAGCTTCATCACCAGCACGCCGGTGACGTAGGAGCCGATGCCGAACAGCCCGGCATGGCCGAGCGATACCTGGCCGGTGTAGCCGACCACGATGTCCAGGCCGAACAGCAGGATGGCATAGATCAGGATGGTCTCGGCCAAATGCACGTAGTACGGGTTGGTGAACAGCAGCGGGTAGGCCAGCAGGGCCGCGATGCCGACTGCGGACGCTGCGAGAAAGCGTTTGCTCATGCCCATGTTCATACCTTCTTGATCGCGGCCTTGCCGAACAGGCCCGACGGCTTCACCGCCAGTACCAGCAGCAGCAGGACCAGGCCCGGCACTTCCTTGTAGCCGGTGGACAGGTAGAATCCGGTCGCGGTCTCGGCGATGCCGAGGATGATGCCGCCGACGATCGCGCCCATGCCCGAGGTCAGGCCGCCGATGATGGCCACCGCGAAGGCCTTCAGGCCGAGCGAGGCGCCCATCGTGGCGCTGGTGAGCGTGAGCGGCGCGACCAGGGCGCCGGCGAAGGCCGCGGTGGCCGACGACAGCGCGTACGAGAAGGTGATCACCATGCGCGTGTTGATGCCCATGAGGCCGGCCGCGTCGCGGTCGTTCGAGGTCGCGACCACCGCCTTGCCGTAGATCGAGCTGCGGTTGAAGATCTCGACCGCCAGCATGATCGCCAGCGCGCCCACGATCACCGCCACCTGCATCGGCTGCACATTGGCGCCCATGACCGTGAACGGTTCCGAGGACAGCGGCGAAGGGAAGGGCAGCACGTCCTTGCCCCAGATGTTCTCGGCCACGTTCTTGAAGATGATGGCCAGCGCGATGGTCGACATGATCCAGCCGAATTCCGACTTGATGCGGATCGCCGGCCGCACGCCGATCCATTCGACGAACATGCCCTGCAGCGCGCCGAAGGCGACCACCAGCGGGATCATCAGCCAGTAGCTCATGTAGGGGCCGCCGTGGATGCTGCCGACCAGCGACAGCCCGACCAGCGCGCCCAGCATCAGCGCCTCGCCCTGGCCGAAGTTGAGGGTGCCGGAGGTGGCGAAGGTGAGCTGGTAGCCGAAGGCGATGACGGCGTAGATCATGCCGAGGGCGATGCCGGAGACGACGAGTTGCAGGAGGATGTCCATGATTCATCCGATCAGGTATGGTTTCGTGCGCAACGAAACGTGTATCGAAGACGTTGGCCTGAGCACGTCGCCCCCGCGCAGGCGGGGGCCCAAGTTGCACGAGCTGTCGAAACGCATCGGACTTGGGTCCCCGCCTGCGCGGGGACGACGTTGTTACGCTGGCGACCCGCTTTTACTTCGCCAGCACCACCCGCCCACCCCGCACCTCGCCGAACTGCGTGTTCTCGAAGTTGATCGCCTCGTGATCCGCCTTGCTGAACGGCTTGTTGTAGGTGGCGACCACGCCCTCCACCGGCGCGTTCAGGTTTTCCAGCGCGGCCACGATCTTCGGCCCCTCGGTGCTGCCGGCCTGCTGGATCGCCGCGGCCAGCAGGTAGACCGAATCGTAGCCCTGCGCCGCCGACACCGCCGACGGCATGCGGCCGCCCGGCGGGTTGTAGGCCTTGATGTAGGCGTCGATGAAGGCCTTGCGCTTGGGCGTGCTCGGCTCCTGGATGAAGGTCTGCGGCATGCGCGTGCCTTCGCCGTTCTTGCCGGCGTTGTCGACGAAGTTGGCCATGGCCAGGGTCCAGCTGCCGACGATCGGCACCTTCCAGCCCAGCTTCTGCATGCCGTTCGCGATCTGGGCCAGCTCCGGGCCGATGCCGTAGGTGAGCACCACGTCGGCGCCGGCCTGCTTGGCGCGCAGCAGCTGGGCAGTCATGTCGACGTCGCCGATGTTGTATTTTTCGATGGCGACCGGCTTCACGCCTTTCTTCTCGAGCACCTTCTCGAGGTCGGCGCGGCCGAGCTGGCCGTAGTTGGTCGAGTCGGCCAGGATCGCCGGTTTCTTGAAGCCGCGCCGGGTGATGGCTTCCTCGCCGATCATCGCCGACTGGATGGTGTCGTTGGCCGAGTTGCGGAAGACGTAGTTGACCGGCTGGGTCTCGAACTGCTTGGTGACCACCGAGCCGGTTGCCACGTTGGTGATGACGGGGATTTTGGCCTGCTGGTAGAAGCGCTGCGAGGCCAGCGCCACCCCGGTGTTGGCGTAGCCGACCGTGGCCACCACGCGCTCCTTGTTGATGAGTTCCTGCGCGATCTGGACCCCGCGCTCGTTCTTGGCCTCGTCGTCGCGCTCGACCAGCTGGATCTGACGCCCGAGCACGCCGCCCTTGGCATTGATCTCGCTGGCCGCCAGGCGCACACCGTCGCGCATCGATACGCCCATCGGCGCCGAGCCCGCGGTGAACGGTCCCGACACGCCGATCTTGATCGGATCGGCCGCCATGGCCGACGTCGACATCCCCAGTACCAGTACCACGCTTGCACACAACGCTTTCAATTTGAAATCCATTGCTGTCTCCTGTGCTTTTTTATCGTACGGAGCGCCGTGGGACCGGCGCCGGGTCCATCCCGACCGATTGTAGGATAGCAAACGGGCAACAGCAATCGATTGCTGTGACGCGATGCAGCATGCGTCATTCATGCAAATGCGTAAGAGCGGCGTAAGGCAAGCGGCGTATGTACACGCGCGACCTTCGCGGAGGAAAACCTTGGAAGAAAAAAAAGAGGCGGCGCCGGTGGCGCAGCCTCTCTATCGCAGTACAGCCCGGCGCACGAGGCGCCGCATGGCCTCAACGGTGTCCGCGTCCGCCGCGGAAGCCGCCACGGTAACCACCGCGGTAGCCGCGGTAGCCATGGCCCCAGTTGCTCCAGCCGAAGTTCAGGCCGATCGAGACCGGCGGATACCAGAACGGATCGGCATACACCGGTGCCGGCGCGTACACCGGGGCCGGCACGTAGACCGGCTGGGTGACGACGGTGGTGGCCGGGGCATAGGCCGTGACCGGCTCCGAGGTCACGCGGCCGGCATCGCCGGCGTTGGCACCGGTACCGACCGGCACGGGCGTCACGGACACGACCTGCCAGCCGTTCGGATCGGCAGGCGCATAAGCTCGGGTGCCGTAGTTGGCAGGGCCCGGGTAGGTGGTGGCACAGCCGCTTAGCGCGGCAAGGGCAAGAATGATGGCAAACTTTTTCATGACGGTTCTCCTCACCTGCTAACTATACGGATTCACAGCCGGTCGCGCCTGTTAAATTACAGGCTGTTACAGCTATCAACGTTGCGGAAATAATGTGTAGTTCGGGGCGCACTTGCCGATTTTAAAGGCCCGGCCGACCGTGCTTCGGTCCGCAGCCGAAACCGCTAAAATCGGACCCCGACCTCTCCCACAGGCGCCGGTCCGGCGCCCGACCCTATCCGCATGCCGCTTTCCGACGTCTACCGCAGCGCGTTCGACGCGTCGCCGAATCCCTGCATGGTGCTCGACCGGACCCTGCACGTTGTCGCCGTCAACCCGGCCTGGCTGGCGATGGCCGGGCGGGCGCTGGCCGACGTTGCCGGACGCCACGCAGAGGACGTGCTGCCGGCGGATCCGGCCGTACGCCGGCAGATGCTGGCATCCATCGGCGCGGCGCTGCGCAGCGGCCGGCCCGATACGCTGACCCGCCTGCGCCTCGACGGCCGCTACTGGACCGTCACCCATACCCCGGTGCGCGACGCCGGCGGCGACGTGGCGCTGGTGCTGCAGCATCCGGTCGACGTGACCGGGCTGCAAGAGCAGGTGGCCCAACTGGAGCGCGCCGAGCGGCGCCTGGCGTTCCAGCTCGAACTGGCCGACCGGTTCCGGACGCTGGCCTCGGCCGAAGCGATGGTGGCGGACGCCAGCCGATTGCTGGGCGAGCGCCTCGGCCTGGCGCGCGTGGTGTTCGCGGAAGTCGCGCCGCACACGATGCGGGTAACGGTGCGGCGCGACTGGTGCCGTCCCGGCCTGGCCAGCGTGGCCGGCATCGACACCACCCTGGATGACTTCGGCCCCGGCATGGCCGACGACCTGCGCGCCGGTCGCGCCGTGCTGGTGCGCGACGCCCACCTCGATGCGCGCACCGCCGGCCACCAGGCCGCCTACGAGGCGATCGGGGTGCGTGCCCATCTGACGCTGCCGCTGCTGCAAGGCGGGCGCGTGCGGGTCGTGCTCAGCCTGCACGACAGCGTGCCGCGCGACTGGGATGAGGATGCGCTGCGCATGGCCGAGGACATGGCCGCGCGCACCTGGGCCGCGGTGGAGAGCGCGGGCGCGCAGGCCGAACTGCGCGCCGAGCGCGACCAGTCGCAGTCGATCTTCGACAGCATGACCGAGGGCTTTGCCCTGATGGACCGCGACTGGACCATCGTGCGCATGAATGCAGCCGGCCTGCAGCTGGTGGGGCTGCCCGAAGCCGAGGTGGTCGGCCGCAACCACTGGAAGGCCTTTCCCGACACCATCGGCAGCGAGGTCGAGCGCCTGTGCCGCGGCGTCAAGGCCGGCGCGCCGGCCGGCAGCGTCGAATATGCCTACGCGGCGGACGGGCAGCCGGCGCGCTGGATCGAGGTGCGGGCCTTCCCGGCGCTGGACGGCGGACTGGCGGTGTTCTTCCGCGACGTCACGGCGCGCCGCGACACCGAAGACCGCTTGCGCCGCACCGCCGGCCACCTGCGCTTCACGCTGGACGCGGCGCGCCTGGGCGACTGGGACCTCGACCTGGTCACCGGCGGCTCGCAGCGCTCGCTGCTGCACGACCAGCTGTTCGGCTACGGCGCGCCGGTGGCCGTCTGGAACGCGGACATCTTCCTGGCCCACGTGCACCCGGACGACCGCGCCCGCGTGGCTGAGGAATTCCGCGCCGCGGTGGCGTCGGCCGGCGCCTGGGAGAGCGAGGCAAGGGTGGTCTGGCCCGACGGCAGCGAACACTGGCTGGCGTTTTCCGGCACCGTCTACCTCCACGAGGGCCGTCCGTGCCGCATGGCCGGAATCGTCTACGACATCAGCGAACGCAAGCGCATCGAGGAGCAGCTGCGCCCGGAGGGCCACCGCAAGGATGAATTCCTGGCGATGCTGGCGCACGAGCTGAGGAATCCGCTGGCGCCGATCGGCGCGGCCGCCGACCTGCTGTCGCTGGGGCGCCTGGACCCGTCACAGGTCAGCCGCACCAGTGCCATCATCGGGCGCCAGGTCGGCCACATGACCAGCCTGATCGACGACCTGCTGGACGTTTCGCGCGTGACCCGCGGCCTGGTGACGCTGGCCAGCGAGCCGGTCGCGGTCGCGGACATCGTGGCCGACGCGGTAGAGCAGGTGCGGCCGCTGATCGAGGCGCGCCGCCAGCGCCTGGCGCTGCCGCCCGCGACCCACGGGGCGCGCGTGCCGGGCGACCGCAAGCGCCTGGTGCAGGTGCTGGCCAACCTGCTGAACAACGCCGCCAAGTACACGCCGGAAGGCGGGCACATCGAGGTGCGGCTGGAACTGGCGCCGGCGCAGGCGGTGCTGACCGTGACCGACGACGGCATCGGCATGCAGCCCGAGGTGCAGCGCGGCGCCTTCGACCTGTTCACCCAGGCCGAGCGCACGCCGGACCGCTCGCAGGGCGGACTGGGCATCGGCCTGGCCCTGGTGAAGAGCCTGGTGGAGCTGCACCGCGGCAGCGTGGCCGTGTACAGCGAGGGACCGGGCAAGGGCAGCCGTTTCACGGTGCGCCTGCCGCGGCTGCCGTCCTTGCCGGCCGCCGCCGCGGCGGCGCACGAGCCGGGGCCGGGTGTGCAAGGCAAGGGAGCACGGCCCGGGCGCAGCGTGCTGGTGGTCGACGACAACGTCGACGCGGCCCAGCTGCTGGCGATGGTCCTGGAAAGCGCGGGGCACCGGGTCTGCGTCGAGCATCACTCGCACCTGGCGCTGGAATTGGCGCGCACGACGGCGCCGGCAGTCTGCATCCTCGACATCGGCCTGCCCGAGATGGACGGCAATGCGCTGGCGCGCCGGCTGCGCCAGCTGCCGCAGATGCGCGGTGCGCTGCTGATCGCGGTGACCGGCTACGGCCGCGCGGAGGACCGCGCGGCCGCGCTGGCCGCCGGCTTCGACCATCACCTGGTCAAGCCGGTGGACGTGCAGGTGCTGCTGAAGCTGCTTGAATAGGGGGAGGGTGACACCCCGAGCCCATGCGTGAAGCATGCGCGCAGTTGGCTGTTCAGGCATTACGCGTGGGCTCGGAGAGCCCACCCGACGTTATCAGGCCGCGGCCAGCGCCAGCACGTCGTTGTGGGCGCCGCCGCAGGTACGGAAGCGGCCGACCTGGGCGGTGAGGCGCTGCGCTTGCTCGTGCATCGACTGCGCGGCGGCGGCGGCTTGCTCGACCAGCGCGGCGTTCTGCTGGGTCAGGCCATCGACGTGGCCGACCGCCTGGTTGATTTCGCGGACGTGGACCGCCTGGTGGTCGCTGGCGGCGACGATGGCCTGCATGGAATCGGCCAGCGTGGTCACCTTGCCGACCACTTCCTTGATGGTGCTGCCGGCATCGTTGACCAGCTCCGAGCCGTCGGCGATGGCGTTCACCGATTCCTGGATCAGGCCCTTGATTTCCTTGGCGGCGCCGGCCGAACGCTGGGCCAGGTTGCGCACCTCGCCGGCGACGACCGCGAAGCCGCGGCCCTGTTCGCCGGCACGCGCCGCTTCGACGGCCGCGTTCAGGGCCAGGATGTTGGTCTGGAAGGCGATGCCGTCGATGACTTCGATGATATCGACGATGCGCGCTGCGGCGGCGTCGATGGTCTTCATCTTCTGCACCACCGCGTCCATCACGGCGCCGCCCTGGGCCGCGGCCGACGAGGCGGCGGTGGCGGCCTTGCCGGCGCTCTGTGCGGACTCGGCGTTGTTGCGCATGGTGACGGTCAGGGTTTCCATCGAGGCCGCGGTCTGCTGCAGCGACGAGGCCTGGGCTTCGGTGCGCTGCGACAGGTCGAGGTTGCCGGTGGCGATTTCCTCGGTCACGAGGGTGATGGCGCTGGCGCCCTGGCGCACTTCGACCACGATCTGCTCCAGGCCGCCGCGCATCTGCTGCAGGGTGCGCATCATGGTGCCCAGTTCGTCCTTGGCATCCGAATCCAGCTGCATGGTCAGGTCGCCGCGTTCGACGGCCTGGGCGAATTCGCAGGCACGGGTGACCGGGCGCACGATGCTAACCGAGACGCGGTAGGCCAGGAAGGCGGCGCAGGCGATGGCGAGGGCCGAAATGGCGAGGATGACGTCGCGCGATTGCGTGGTGACGGTGTTGACCTGCTCGCTGGCGACGGTCATGTCGGCTTCGATGGCCTTGATCGCCTTGTCGAGGTCGATCACGATCTGGCGGCGCAGCGGGCTGCATTCGGTGATCAGGAAGGTCGAGAAGGCTTCCATCTGGTGCGCTTCGCGCATCTTGCGCGGGCGGCCCAGCTCCTTCGACATGCGTTTCAGGCCGTCGCGCGCCTTCTGGAATTCCGCGCGCTCGCCCAGCACCGGCTCCAGGTCGGCCAGGCGCTCCATGTAGATGATGCTGTACTTGTCGATCAGGTCCAGCTCGCGCGCCGCTTCGGCGTCGTCCTGCATGATGAAGGCATTGCGCGCCGAGATGCCGGTCTGGGCCAGGGCTTCGCGGATGTCGTACAGCGGCGCCAACTGCTTCTGGCGGATCGTGGTCGCGTCCGCGATGGACTGCGCCGTGGCGGCAAAACGCGTCAGTGAAAGAGCGGAAATCGCAAGCATCAGGGCGACCACGATGGCGAAGCAGGTGGCGAGGCGGGTTCCAATTTTCAGACGGTTCATCACGACGGGTCCTCAGGTTGAATAGTTGCCTAATCTTAACTCATTAAAATCGATAAAAACAGAAAAGACGATACCGGAATGGTCTATTGTCCCCAGGAAACAACAAAGATATGTGATGCAATGCAGGGAAGCTTGCCGGTCTGCCCCCAACGCTTGCCGGGAATTGCCGTCCCCGGCCTGCGGGGACGGGCATGAGGGTGCAGTAAATGCGCAGAATCAGCAATTTTGCCGGTTCAGGAGCTCAGCAACGCCAAGGGGACCGCCCGCGCCATCGCCTCGTACCCGAGGTCGTTCGGATGCAGGCGGTCCGCCGACGCGAACTTCGGCAGCAGCCGCGTGGGCTGGGCCGGATCGCGCACGGCCGCATCGAAGTCCAGCACGGCATCGAAGCCGCCGGCGGTGCGGATCCATGCATTCGTCCGCTGGCGCACGCTCTCGCGCGCCGCCGAATACCAGGTGTAGCCGTTGAAGGGCAGCAGGGTCGCGCCGAGCACCCGGATGCCGCGCGCATGGGCCCGCGCGGCCAGTTGCAGGTAGCCGGCCGCAAGCTGGTCGGCCAGCGCGGCGTTGGGCGACGAGCTGTGAATGATGTCGTTGATGCCGATCAGGACCACCAGGAAGCGCGCCCCGGACGTCGCCGCCACGTCGCGCTCGAACCGTTCCAGCGCGTCCTTGCCGGCCAGCGGCGTGTTGTCGGCGTCGCCCAGCAGACGGTTGCCGCTGATGCCGCGGTTGACCACGCCGACCGGCAGCGCGCCGGGTCCGGTCTCTGCCTGCAGGCGGCGTGCCAGCCAGTCCGGCCAGCGGCGGTTGGCGTTGCTGGTGCTGCCGACCCCGTCGGTCATCGAGTCGCCCAGGGCGACCAGGGTGGCGCTGGCGCGCGTGGTGCCGACCTCGATCCCGGTCAGGAAGGGCCACGAGTACAAGGTGCGCTGCGCAGCGAATGACTGGCTGCCCGCGTAGTTGCCGGCGCCGGACACGTAGCTGGTCTGGTAGGCGGCGTCGTGGACGGTGGCGGCCTGCACGCTGCCGGGCAGGTACAGGCTGACCGCCAGGTTGGCCTGGGGCGCGATGCCCAGGTCGACCGGATCGGAAAACAGCGCCGCGCCGGCGGCCAGGGAAACGCCGGTGGCGCCGCCGAAGCGCAGCTGGCGGTTGCTGCCGGCTGCCAGGGCCGCGCCGCTGCTGCTCAGGCCCAGCCAGGCGGCGCCGATCTGCACCGGGCCGCGTCCGAGCTCGTTCGACAGGCGCACGCGCGCGCGGGTGCCGCCGATGCTGGCGTGGGCGATCAGGCGCAGCGTCTGGTTCCCGAAGCTCATGTAGCTGTTCACCGGCGCCGGGCCGGCGGGCGCCGCGCCCCAGGTGCCGTACCAGGATTCGGCGGCGCGCGCGCCGGACGGGGCAAGTGCCAGGCCGGCGGCCAGCGCGGACGCCGTCTGCAGGAAGGCACGCCGCGCAGGGCGCGGCGGACGGATGTGGTGGGACGACGGATCGGCGTCGGGCGGCTTGGCGGGCATCGCAATCTCCTGTGGGTGAGGGGCGATACGACTCTACGAGCCCGACAAGCGATGGCGGAGCGGACCCGGCCAGGACCGGTTTGCGCGAAATCGAGCTTGCGCGCGATTGGTCCGGCTCACCCCGTCGCGAAGATCCCCAGCGGCACCGCGCGCGCGATCGCGTCGAAGCCGAGATCGTTCGGATGCAGGTGGTCGCCGCCGTCGTAGTCGGCCAGCAGGCGCGTCGGCTGCGCCGGGTCGCGCACGGCGGCGTCGAAGTCGAGCACGGCGTCGAAGGCGCCCGAGGTCCGGATCCAGTCGTTGACGCGCTGGCGTGCGGTCTCGCGCGCCGGCGCCCACCAGGTGAAGCCCTCGAACGGCAGCAGCGTGGCGCCGAAGGTCAGGATGCCGCGCGTGCGGGCACGCGCGATCAGCTGCAGGTAGCCGGCGGCGATGTCGCCGGGGATGGCGCCGAGCCCGGACGAGGACACGTTGACGATGTCGTTGATGCCGAGCAGGACCGCCAGGTAGCGCACGCCGGCCGTGGCCAGCACGTCGCGGTCGAAGCGCTCCAGCGCGTCCTTGCCGGCCAGCGGGGTGTTGTCGGCGTCGCCCAGCAGGCGGTTGCCGCTGATGCCGCGGTTGACCACGCCGACCGGCACGGCGCCCGGCGCCGACTCCGCCTGCAGTCGCCGCGCCAGGTAGTCGGTCCAGCGCCGGTTGGCGCTGCCGCTGCTGCGCGCGCCGTCGGTCTGCGAATCGCCGATCGCCACCAGCGATGCCGCCTGGCCGCCGGCGGCGACGTCGACCTCGGTCAGGAAGGGCCAGGAATACAGGCTGCGCGCCACCGGTACCGTGGCCATCGCCGCATAATCGCCGCTGGACGACACGTAGCTGGTCTGGAAGGCGGCGTCGTGCACGGTGGTGGCGCTCACCGTCCCGGGCAGGTACAGGCTGATCGCGAGGTCCGACTGGGGCGGCAGGTACAGGTCGACCGGGTCGGACAGCAGCGGCGCACCGGCGGCGACCGTGACCGCGCTGCGCCCGCCGAAGGTCAACTGCCGGTTGCTGCCGGCCACCAGGTTGGGGCCGGTGGTGGCGATGCCGACCCAGGCCGCGCCGATCGAGAGCGGCGTGCCGCCCATCTCGTTGGACAGGCGCACCCGCAGCCGGCTGCCGCCGATGCTGGTGCGCACGATCAGGCGTAGCGTCTGGTTGGTGAAGGAGAGCGCGGCGGCGGCCGTCGGCGGGCCGGCCGGGGCCGTGCCCCAGGTGGCGGCCCAGGTGTCGCCCGGTACCGCCGCCAGCGCCTGCCGCACGGCGCCCGGCGCGACGGCGAGGCCGGCGGCCAGCGAGGCGCCGCGCAGGAAAGTGCGCCGCGGCTGGCTGGGAGGGACGGGGAGGGACTGGCGGGACATGGCGTTCTCCTGTTGCAGGGGTGGGACCCGGGGCGGGTATGCAACAGGAATCGTAGCGAGGGTGCTAAGGATGGGCTCGCTTTTTGCGCAGGGAATGGCTTGTGCGAGATCAGTCGTCCCCGCGAAGGCGGGGACCCATATTGAGCTTGCGGAATTCGTATATCGGAAACAACCTAGCCGTTTCCAACATACGGCATTCCGTTGTTCAGCATGGGTCCCCGCCTGCGCGGGGAGTCGTTTCCGGCAATGCCGGGAAGTCGTTTCCGGCAATGCCGGGAGCGACAATATCCGACTCAGCTCAAGACCGCCAGCACCCCATCCAGCCCGCAGAAGTTCAGCGCGATATCCGCCTGCGCCCGCACCACCGGCTTGGCGCGGAACGCCACCGACAGCCCGGCGATGCCCATCATCTTGAGATCGTTGGCGCCGTCGCCCATCACGATCGCCTGGCGCGGTTCGATGCCCAGTTCGGCACACACGCGTTCGACGGTGCGCTGCTTTTCCTCGGCGTCGACGATGCCACCAAGCACGCGGCCGGTCAGCTTGCCGTCTTCGGCTTCGAGCACGTTGGCGTGCGTGTAGTCGAGCCCCAGGCGCGGCTTGAGGCGCTCGGTGAAGAAGGTGAAGCCGCCCGACACCAGCAGCGTGCGCAGGCCCGCCGCGCGCACCGCGGCCAGCATCGCTTCGCCGCCCATCGAGATCGCCAGGCGCTCGTCGTACACCCGGCCCAGCGCCTCGACCGGCAGGCCCGCCAGCAGCGCGACGCGGCGCTTCAGGCTCTCCGAGAAATCGAGCTCGCCGCGCATCGCCGCTTCGGTGATGGCGGACACCTGCGGCTTCAGGCCCTGCATGTCGGCGATCTCGTCGATGCACTCGATGGTGATCAGGGTCGAGTCCATGTCCATTGCGACCAGCTTGAAGTCGGCCAGCGACAGGCCGGCGTCGACGAAGCTGGCGTCGATGCGCGCCTCGAAGGCGGCTGCTTCCACTGCGGCCTTGAGTGCCGGCGTCACCTCGATGCCGTCGCAGCGCAGCGCGTGCTGGTTCAGTGCGGTGGTGCTGCGCGGCTGGGCAAGGGCGGCGATGCGGGCGAGCGCAGCCTGGTCGGCGCCGGGACCTTGTAAAACGAGCTTCATGGACATGATCGGACTTAGTTCAGTAATTGTTTGATGGTCTGCTTGACCTGGTTCACGCGCGCCGGCAGGTCCGGCATCGCCGCCGTGATGCGCAGCTTGTCCTGGCCGGCCAGCTTGATGTGGCGGTTCTTCTGGATCAGCGTGATGATCTTGATCGGGTCGATCGGCGGCTGTTCCATGAACTGCAGGCTGGCCGCCTCGCCGTGGGCGTCGATCTTGACGATGCCGACCTGCTTGGCGGCGATGCGCAGGCGGTGGGTCTCGATCAGTGCCTTGACCGCGTCCGGCAGCTTGCCGAAGCGGTCGATCAGTTCTTCCTGCATGGCGTCGATACGGTCCTGGCTCTCGCAGTTGGCCAGGCGCTTGTAGATCGACAGGCGCTCGTGGACGTCGCCGCAGAAGTCGGCCGGCAGCAGGGCCGGGACGTGCAGGTTGATCTCGGTGGTCGAGGACAGCGGCGCCGCCAGGTCCGGCTCCTTGCCGGCTTTCAGTGCCCTGACCGCTTCGTTCAGCATGTCGGAATACAGCTGGAATCCTACCTCGAGCATCTCGCCCGACTGGTTCTCGCCCAGTACCTCGCCGGCACCGCGGATCTCCAGGTCGTGCATGGCGAGATAGAAGCCGCTGCCCAGTTCTTCCATCTGCTGGATCGCGTCGAGGCGGCGCTGCGCCTGCTTGGACAGGCCCAGCACGTCGTTCACCAGCAGGTAGGCATAGGCCTGGTGGTGCGAACGGCCGACGCGGCCGCGCAGCTGGTGCAGCTGGGCCAGGCCGAATTTATCCGCCCTGTGCATGATGATCGTGTTCGCGCTCGGCACGTCGATGCCGGTCTCGATGATGGTGGTGCACAGCAGGATGTTGTAGCGCTGCGCCACGAAGTCGCGCATCACCTTTTCCAGGTCGCGCTCGTGCATCTGGCCGTGGGCCACGCCGATGCGCGCTTCCGGCAGCAGCTCGCGCAGCATGGCCAGGCGGTTCTCGATGGTGTCGACTTCGTTGTGCAGGAAGTAGATCTGGCCGCCGCGCTTCAGTTCGCGCAGGCAGGCTTCGCGGATCACCGAGCCGTCCTCGGAACGCACGAAGGTCTTGATCGCCAGGCGCTTCTGCGGCGCGGTGGCGATGACCGAAAAGTCGCGCAGGCCTTCCAGCGCCATGCCCAGCGTGCGCGGGATCGGCGTGGCGGTCAGGGTCAGCACGTCGACCTCGGCGCGCAGCGCCTTCAGCGCTTCCTTCTGGCGCACGCCGAAGCGGTGTTCCTCGTCGATGATGACCAGGCCGAGGCGCGTGAACTTGACGTCCGGCGACAGCAGCTTGTGGGTACCGATCACGATGTCGACGGTGCCGTCGGCCATGCCCTTGATCGCGTTGTTGATCTCCTTGCCGGTGCGGAAGCGCGAGAGTTCCGCGATCTTGACCGGCCAGTCGGCGAAGCGGTCGGAGAAGGTCTGCGCGTGCTGCTCGGCCAGCAGCGTGGTCGGCGCCAGGATCGCCACCTGCTTGCCGCCCATGACGGCGATGAAGGCGGCGCGCAGCGCGACTTCGGTCTTGCCGAAGCCGACGTCGCCGCACACCAGGCGGTCCATCGGCCGGCCCGAGGTCATGTCCTGCATCACGGCGGCGATGGCGGCGCGCTGGTCCGGCGTTTCGTCGAAGCCGAAGCTCTGGGCAAAGTTCTCGTAATCGGTGCTCGAGTACTCGAACGAGTGGCCCTTGCGCGCGGCGCGGCGGGCGTACAGGTTGAGCAGCTCGGCGGCGGTGTCGCGCACCTGCTCGGCGGCTTTTCGCTTGGCCTTGTCCCACTGGCCGGAGCCGAGCGAATGCAGCGGCGCGTCCTCGGGCGCGGCGCCGGAGTAGCGCGAAATAACATGTAACTGAGACACGGGAACGTACAGCTTGGTCTCCTTGGCGTACTCCAGGTGCAGGAATTCGGTCTCGCCTTCGCCCAGGTCCATGCTCATCAGGCCCATGTAGCGGCCGATGCCGTGGTTGATGTGCACGACCGGATCGCCGACCTTCAGTTCGGACAGGTCGCGCACCATCGATTCGACCTGGGTGGTGGCTTCCTGCTTCTTCTTGCCGGCGCGCCGGCCGGAGCCGGCGTACAGCTCGGTCTCGGTGATGAAGATCAGGCGTCCGCAGCTTTCGTCCATCAGCTCGAAGCCGGCCTGCAGCGGGGCCACGCCGAGCATGACCTTGGCGTCGGCGCCGCACAAATTGCGGTAGCCGTCGATCAGGGTCAGGTCCAGCCGGTATTCGTTGAAATACTGCTGCAGGGTCTCGCGGCGGCCGGCCGAGTCGGCGCAGATCAGGATCTTGGCGCCGGCGTCGCTCGCGGTACGGGCGATGAAGGCACGCAGGTTGGCCAGCGGGTCGTCCAGGCGGCGGTTGACGGCGATGTCGGGCACCGGCGCCGACAGCTCGGACGGCGTGCCGTCCAGCTCGCGGTTGATGGCCCAGCGGCCGTAGCGCTTGGCGCACACGAAGAAATCCTCGGCGCCGAGGAAGATCTCCTTCGGTTCCAGGATCGGCCGTTCGCGGTCGCTCTTCAGGAATTTGTAGCGCGAGTCGGTGTCCTGCCAGAAGCGCTGGATGGCGCTCTCGATGTCCCCCACCAGCGCCAGCGTGGCATCGTCCGGGAGATAGTCGAACAGGGTCGCGGTCCCGTCGAAGAACAGCGGCAGGTAGTATTCGATGCCGGCCGAGGCGATGCCGTTGCCGATGTCCTTGTAGACCGGCGAGCGGGTCGGGTCGCCCTCGAAGCGCTCGCGCCAGCGGCCGCGGAAGCTGGTCCTCGACTGCTCGTCCATCGGGAACTCGCGGCCCGGCAGCAGGCGCACTTCGCGGACCGGGTACAGCGAGCGCTGGGTGTCGGCATCAAAAGTCCGGATGGTCTCGATCTCGTCGCCGAACAGGTCCAGGCGGTAGGGCAGTGCGGAGCCCATCGGGAACAGGTCGATCAGGCCGCCGCGCACCGAATACTCGCCCGGCGACATCACCTGCGACACGTGGGTGTAGCCGGCCAGCGTCAGCTGCGCCTTCAGCTTGGCCTCGTCCAGGTTCTCGCCCTGGCGGAAGAAGAAGGTGTAGGCGGCCAGGAAGGACGGCGGCGCCAGGCGCACCAGCGCCGTGGTGGCCGGCACCACCAGCACGTCGCACTGGCCGTTACGGATCTCGTGCAGCGTCGCCAGGCGCTCGGACACCAGGTCCTGGTGCGGCGAGAAGGCATCGTAGGGCAGGGTTTCCCAGTCCGGCAGCAGGTGGCAGGCCAGCTTGCCGTCGGCGAACCAGGGGATTTCCTCGAGCAGTCGCTGGCCGTCGCTGGCATTGGCCACGATCACGGTCAGCATCTGCTTTTTCGACTTCAGCTCGAGCGCGGCCAGCGCCAGCGCATAGGCGTCCGACGAGCCGTACAGGGCCGGCAGGACGAAGCGGTTTCCGGGTTTCGGGAGATGTTTTTTGAGATCGAAAGGCATCGACGCGTGCTATCTACAATCGGCGGGATCAGGGGCCTTCATTATAGACGAAGCATCCAATGGAAGCCGCTCGAGTCCTTGCATCGTTGGCATCCGCATCTGGCCACTGCAGGCGGCACGTCGCCCCTGCGCAGGCGGGGGCCCAAGTTTTCGGAACGCCACGAACTTGGGCCCCTGCCTGCGCTGGGGCGACGGCAACTTTGCTCAAGCGTCGCGGTTTCCCAACCGTTCGAAATACCGCCCCGCCGGCCCGGCCAGCAGCGCCGGCAGCGGCGCATCCTCCACCCCATACACTCCATGGTCGACCAGCA